>Ga0126337_10000362_pt1 | contig 21895 bp, 26 predicted proteins | sample DipCmetagenome_FD_92527 | JGI IMG/M metagenome (GOLD analysis project Ga0126337, IMG submission 92527) | Coral microbial communities from La Bocana,Puerto Morelos, Mexico - Diploria C A metagenome | ecosystem: Host-associated > Invertebrates > Cnidaria > Coral | place: La Bocana,Puerto Morelos...
TCCATGCGAAGACATTTTTTCAATGGCAAACCCACAAAATTGGGAACATCACTATCTAGGCTCAGATACTAGGTATCTCAAAGGAAACACCGATTATTTTTGAAATTGAAGCTTTTAGTGGACTTTCTGGAAAATAGTGTTTTCTATGGAAATTGCACGGGCGCACGGCCTCCCCCTCTCTTCCTTTTGAACCTCTTCTTGCAAAGATTCTGGTAGGTCTTCGTAACCGCCCTTGTTGTACCCTACATAGATCTTGCGACCCTCTTCTGCCAAGAAACCATTCTCTAGCATTGCAAGGCGATCTACCTTTGATGCGTTGATTCCGGCTGCCCAGTAGTAGAAATGTTTGGGAGAATTCACGAAGAAGGCAGTTCTCTTGAAGATAGCGCCCATATTTGTTTTTGTGGCAAACTCTTTGAATGCTAGGCGGACCAATTCGAAAATCTTCAAGCGAAATCTGGGGAATGAAGTCTTCAGGCAATGGGAGGCCCGCATCATAAGTGCTGTCTGCCACAGTGTGCGGCTCATTTTGGACCCACTTGCTGGCACCCCAACATGCCCAGGTCATACTCTCATAAAGGCCTACGTCCAGGAAAGCCTTCACTGTCACAAGCTTCGTGTCCATCATGCTCAAAGACGTGTCGCAAAAAAAAACCTCCCATGAGACTTGAACCTGGTTCTCGGCGCAAAAAAACGAGTTCTGGGATATAACGGAGATCGGTCCCAGATATGCTCCAGTTTGAAAATACTTTGGAATGAGAGGAATGGGCCAGTTGAACTCTTTCCGGGCAAGCGCTCCATCTGAGGAGATGTTACGAAGGGCCTGGCTGACAAGAGTAGAAAGCCAACCAAAGATTGGGTGGATCAAAGCCCTTTGGTTTGCCATTGAAGTTGAGCCACCTCACACGATGATCTGGGAGCATGTTGGAGAATATGTTCAAAGCCTTCATCGATCTCTGTATCTTCCTTGTCCTCCAATGGAATGGAAGACTTCGCGCCGCTTTTGCGAACTGCTTGGGAGGTGAGCTCATAGCCCTCCCAAATTTTCCAAGCAATACTGCAGAATTTTCTTCCATTCTTGGGATTGGACATCATGAACGGAAGCTTTAAAACTTCTCCATAGGTGAATCTTTTAATGAGAACAGGCTTCAGTTTCTCAGGGAAGGCAAAGTAGTCGATGTCACCGGGTACACCAGCATTGTCTACCTTCTCCATGGTGGTCATTGGAAAGCAAGTCAAATCAAAAGGACCCGGAGGTACTTGTGGTACTACAAGTTGGGAAATGGATCGACATGCCAGGCCATCCACTACTTCCTTCAGTTCCTCATAGGACATGTTTTCAGTTTGGAGGGCCATGCTGATGGAATAGCACGAACCACACGGCAAATACTACAAAGGAATTCGGGATACCTTGAACATTGGATGAAGGAGAGGATCCAAGCAGATGCGTTGAGATTTTTCTTTGGTGCTGGCTGGAAGAATGCGCAATCTAAGAAATGTTGAACAGGGCCTGACGTGAATAAGAAGAGGGTGGGAGGGTTGATGTGGAGTCTTTTGAAGGGGTTAGGGGGGATCTGTTCAAAAGGTCCTGTTTGGAATTTCTTGAATGCAAAGAAAATGCCATCAGATGCTTTCCTATGACCTATCAAAAAAATTAATTGTTTTTCGGCTATTTTTACTGTTGTTTGGGGCGCTGACAGCGCTGGCCTCTCTATGAGTCTATGTTTTACCTTCTCACAATAACATCACCCCCGCGATAATCCTAATCTCCTGTAGGTGACTCCGACATCCTCAGCCTAAGAACAATGCATGGCAAGACATTTTTGGGCTAACACATTGGTTCCCTATGTGGCCATGTTTGAAAGACCATGTTTGAACAACAGCTTTGGTGTTGTTCAATATTGGGAACGATCCGTGGGTACCAGTAAAGCAACCCAAGCCTTAAATAGTCAAAGTGCATCATGGAACAGTTTTCAAGAACATAGTTGCAACATGTTGGAGAAAACACTGAACAATTTGCGTTTCCTGCTGAGATGTTGTTTTTGATTTGCTTTGATGACAGTTGGATTTCCAGCTTTTGCATTTAAATGGCCTGAGCGTTTGCATACTTCAGGTCAGCGCAGTGTAGTTCGAAATTCCGAGAAGAGAAAAAGCAAAACTGCAATGCTGCAAAATCAATCTTTTACATTTGTTCAGTGTTCAAAATTCTCAGAGGCCAGGTCATGTTTCTTAGCCATCAGGTCCTGATGAACATTTGGCTGACATGATGTGGGGTGGAGTAGGGGCCTAAAGCTGAAGCAATTCCAAAGCCCACAATAGACCAGTCTTAGCTGGCCCCCTTTCATTTGTTGAGGCCACCGCAATGAATGCCAAGAATACCCGTGCGGTTGCACCTGGCAAGACCTTGGGTGAGTCAGTGTCACAGAACAGTGCTCGTGATTGCAAACGACGGTTTCAGAGACTAAATCTGATGAGACCAAAAATTGTCACCGCATACCGTATCAACCCCCAAATTTGGGTGAAACACTGGATGGAAAATACGCAACGTGAAAGTTCGAGAATTTTCGAAACATCATCCTGCACAAAGAGTGCCCACTAGGATCTGTTGAAGATGATCGACCAAACACTTGCAGTTGTACGGAAGAAATTTCCAGATGGGCAAACATTCCTACATATGGACCAGCTTCTGGTACTAGGGAACTTTCAGTCTTGGACACATGCAGATTGCAACGAGAAAAACTGAAAGGCCACTCCTATTCCAGCAGCAGGTGGCTTATTTTTGGATTGGGCGGCTGGATTTATAACAACGCATCCACTTTTCTGATGTCAAACTTGTGTTGATTGACAGAATTAGATTGGATGATGGAACTGTCATCTACGGTGCTTTCGTGGCTGTGAAAGGAGAAATGGATTTCCACCGCAAAATCCTTTCGGTGCAACATTCTTACGGCCATTTCTGAAAACAAGTTGGAAATATGCCACCAGTGCAAAGCTGGCGGCCCTCTGCATCCTTCCGAGATTTCGGTGAGTCAGGGGCTTGGTCGATTGATTTCACATAGTGAAAATTGGGATTGGACGTGATGTTGCAAAGGGTGTAGTTTTGATGAGGAAGGGGTTCTTTGACTTTGAAGGGTCGGAGCACACAGCAACTTCGCCCAGTGGTACCCCTTTTTCCAAAGCCTTTTCAAACATGAAGGATCTCTTCGGTGCACCCTTTTGCAGTTCCAAAGCATCTGATATGGTGCTTATCAAATGGCTCCACTGGTTTGTATCCCTGAACATCTTGAACTCGATTGTTGATGGCACCACCTTGGGACTCAACAAAACATACAGCCATGGGCCGTGGGTTCTTTTTTTCCCTGAACTGCATGCCGCTTCTTCGTGGTTACGCAGCTTTGGGACGGCGGTCCACTACGGTGAGGATCAAGGCTTTAATCATGAAGCCCAAGCGCCACGCATTACACCACTTGGCCTGAAAACACTTCTATGGCAAGCATGTCAAGGAGGACTTTTTAGGTTGTATCGCGCGCTGTTGGTGGACCTCCGCGTTATGCAGTGCTTTTTCCTGAAGATCAATCCGTCCATCGGAAAAGAAATTAACAAGCAAGAAGGCCCACCAGAATGGGGGTCAAACGGCAAATCAAAAAGTGATGCAACAATGAAGAATGATTCCAGGTAGTCTAGTGATCACTGTGAACGTAGTTTTTGTTTGCAATGATGTCCATCTCATGTGCTTGAACAACCCTTTGAGCTGAGGCCCTGGCCATCTCATGTGACAGCCATGTGAAAGATCAAATGCCAGAAAAATGGCAAGGTGTGGCCAGTTTTCTTTTAGAATGACTTGGATGATCAATGGTCAACTGCCTTGATTGAATCTCTTCTGGTAGTGTTATGAACTTTCATCCATCTAGTTTAAAGGTCTTAATTTTCAGCTCATGGTTTTACTGACGAACACCCCAAATTGATGAAATCGAACAGCGAGCTGAAATTTCAGGCTCGGGCCAAACTTCCTGCTTAGGCCTTTTTTCGATCAGGATGAGCCAGCCCAAAATAGAGGGCTGAGGATTTTGCAGGTATATTGTTTTTCACGAAGGGATGGCAATATTGTTTTTTCATGTAAATGACTTTGCGGAATTGCATTTCTTCGAGGTCAGGTAAACACAAGTTTGTCATTTTGAATTTGCTCAAAGACAAAAAAACTGAGATTGGTGCAATGCAGCTGATTTGGATGGTTTGGGCCTATCGCCCACCGAAAATTTCGACAAAACTGGCAGCAGAAAAGAAAGGCACAATGGTGTGAGACGTTCTACTTGCAATTTATTTGGTTTGAATCAATTTGAATCTAATCTTTATTGCAGCAAACAAAACATTAAAAAACCCTTACAGACCGCCATGCCAAACCTTGGTGGAGGCGGTGGTGGTCGCACTCCAAGGTTCCTCAGCACATTCAGTCCAACTCAGTCTTTGCATTGCTCTGAACAGTCGTGGAAAATTCGGCCCGTGATCACTTTGCTCCAAGCTTCGGATGACAAAAACGGTTGTTCCCCAACTCTGTGACAAACACGAGGACCTAGCTTTCATTCGTGAGTCACTGAGCAACCAACATGAAACCTGACACTGTGAGGTCTGCTGGTGTCCTGGCCGCAGAACCAAAATAAAAGCTTTTGGTTTCGCTACTCCTCCAAACAATCTGATGAGTCTGAAATGTCACCGGCGTCTTTTGTGATGCGCAAAATTTGTAATGTGAGAAATGATTAGCGATGAAAAAAGGGGCATTAAATAAAGTGAGCTCACCCCCTGAAATGATCAAAAAGGGGGCAATAAATAAATTGGTCCAGCTGTTTTGGGGCTGTTTTTTGACTATGGTTTCCATTTTGAAACAACAAGTTTTGATCAATTTCTATTCTATTCCAAAAGCTGTATGATCTTGATCGTCTCTAACAATGCGACATGCTGAATGATGATGATTTTCATGCGATGTGGCAAGAACACTTTGTTTACTACCCTGCAGAGTCGCATTGACTTTTCGGTGCTGGCTTGGATGAAAAGCCTGCAAATTCTTGGTGGTTCTCGGGCAATCTGGCGTGGAAACTTAAGAGTCGTAATACGAGAAGAGTAGTATCATTAGAAAGAGTAAAATGAAAGAAAAAACAAGAAAATAAGAAGAGTAAAATATAAAGAAGAATAAGATAATAAGAAAAGAACAATGAAAAGAAGAGTCGTATCAAACGAAGAATATCGTACTATAAGAAGAGTAGACTCAAAAGAAGAGTCCTATTAAAAGAAGAGTGGTATAAAAGACCAGTAGAATTCGAAGAAAAGCAATGTAATTCTAATAAGAGCGGTATTAAAAGAAAAGTAGAAGTAGAATTAAAAGAAAAGTAATCGAAGGAAGTTTAGAAGTCTAACTTCCGACAATATGGACAGTCGAAAAGCAGAGTCCACCGACACAAGATCAACACGCGAGTAGAGTCACTTGACAGAAGATCAACATGCGAGTAGAGTCACTTGACAGAAGATCAACACGCGAGTCGAATCAGGAGAAAGTAGATGATACGTACGCGCCAAATGTTAGGAAAGTCGCAAATCGCTGTGTTTTTTCAATGGTTCGTGGTTCCTGATGTTCGAAAAGTAGCCTCGCTAAAGCGGCGGGCGCGGAGGTAGCTGTTCAGCAAACACATGAAAAATGGCACGCGGCTGCGGTGCGAAGCACACTTGTAAGTCAAAATATGCAAAACACCTCAGCGAGGGACCGATTTTGGAAGTTTTCTTTTGGAAAAGGGCGCCGCTGTGGCGCGAAGCGCGTTTGCAAGTCAAAATGTGCAAAACACCTCCGCGAGGGATTAAAAAACTCACAGTCTCGGAGCACTTTTTGAAGTTCCGATGTCGAAAAATTGCACGCTGCTGTGGCGAGAAGCACATTTCTGCGTCAAAATCTACAAAACACCTGCGTTTTGGCACACACACTACTATTGGATCTTCCGATGTGGAAGAGATCTGGGACAGAAGGCTTGTAGTCAATTTGCTAGTTCGTCAGTTGACTTGTTAGTCAGTTAACTAGTTACTCAGTTAGTCAGTCAGTCAATGAGCTACTTAGTCAGTCAACCACTTAGTCAGTTGGTCAATTAGTCAGTCAACGTGCCTGTCTGTCAGTTAGTCAATCAGTTTGCCTGTTCGCCACGATCTTTTCCTTCTTTTGTATGTCTTCTCTGATTCGCACACGTCAAGTAGTCAGTGCGTCAATTAGTCAGTCAGCTAGTGAGTTTTTTTAGTTAGTTAGTTAGGTAGTTAGTTGGTTAGGTAGTTAGGTAGTTAGTTAGCTAGTTAGTTAGGAAAGGGCGCGTAAGTCAGTTAGTCTGACTCTGTCCTGATGTCATCTAGTCATCTAGTCAGTTAGCTAGTCAATCCGTCAGTCAGTCATTGAGTCAATAAGTCAGTTTGTCACTTAGGCAAGTAGTCAGTTAGCTAGTTAGTCAGTTGGTCTGGCAGCTGTGATTGACAACGACCAATTTCTCCTATAGGTTTCTACTGGTTCAACAAGAAGCGTAGTAAAAGAAACATCGCATCAAAAGAAGAGCAATACTTTAAGAATAGTAGACTCAAAAGAAAAGTCGTACTAAAAGAAGAACGGTATAAAAAGAAAAAATTCGAAGGAAGGCAGTGTAATCATAAGAAGAGCGGTATTGAGAGAAAAGTAAAATTAAAGGAGAGTAGTAGCATAAGAAGAAAAGAATTAAAAGAAGACTCGTATTAAAAGAAAAGTGGTATAAGAAGAAGAGTTGAATTCAAATAAAAACCGTGTAATAAGAAGGGTAAAATCATAAGCACATCAATATTAGAAGAAGAGTACAATAATAAGAGGAGTAAAATGAAAAGAAGAATGCATAGTAAGAACAAAAATACGTTAAGAAGAGTCGTGTTAATAAAAGAAGAGTAGAATTAAAATCATGGTAAATAGCATCATAAGAAGAGTGGTATCAAAAGAGGAGTGGAATTCAAAGAAAAGCAGTGTAATAAGGAGAATAGAATCACAAGAAGAGCGGTATTAAAGAGAAGTAGAATTGAAAGAAGAATAAAATAATAGTAATAATATTAAAAAAAATAATAATAATAATAATGGGGGCCAGCCACTCAGCCACTCAGCCACTCTTAAGAGTGGCTGAGTGGCTGAGTGGCTGAATGGCTGCTTCGCGGTTTGCGGCTCGGGCGCGCGCAATCAAAAAATCAAAAGTTCAAGAGAGAGATGCATCAGGTGGCATAGGCATATGCAGCACATACCACTGGTCACCAGGATGCTTGGAATGTTCAGGAAAACATGCGTCCAAGAAACGTGCGTCCACCGTCATATGGATGAGGAGGCACTTTCGCCATAGGAATGGGGGAGGGATCAGCTATCACCACCCTCCCCATCCTCACCATCATCACCATCATCATCACCCACCATCACCCACTATCACGCATCATCATCACAATTCACAAAAATTCATGTTTATGTTTTTTCTCTTTTGCTGCTTCTGTTGCTGCTTCAGCAGGTGATTCAGCAGGGTGGTGTCAATATTTTTGAGGCTAAATTGCATGATGTTGTTTCTGATTCAGAAGGGTAGTGAATTAAGTGTTCAAGCTAAATTGCAAAATGCTGTCGCTGATTCAGCAGGTGATTCAGCAGGGTAATAGATAATGAAGCTAAGATGCCAAATTGAATGAAAATAGAAAGCAAATCATTTCAAAGACTTTTCACGCAAACCAGCATCAAAGGTCAATGAACATGATCAAATTTTGATGATTCAGGAGGGTGGTAAGTACAGCTTCGGTGCCAAACTGCGTGAAACTCAGCAAAATTTTACAGACTGTCATGCAAGCCAGCAACAAAATTCAGTGGAAAAATTCAAATCTGTGGTAAAAACTGTCCACGCCAAATTGCATGAAAATTGGCAGAACTTGTTAAGATTGTTCATGCACACCAGTGGCAAAAACCAATGACCATGATCAAATCTTTGGTGGTTCAAAAGGGTATTGAATCAAGATCCTAAAGCTTTGTAGGTGAGCTCACTCTATTTACTTTCCCGTTGCTAATCACTTCTCGACATTATAGTTGTTTGATTCGGGGAATCTTTCAACACATAACACGAAAGGAATTGAAAAGGACATGAAAGGAAAGGAAATCAGTGGACACGGAAGGACATGAAAGGAACCCAAGCAAAGATCAATGAAATTAAGTCATCTGGTGGTTATGAAGCGCGGTGGTCAATAAAGTTTCCATACCAACCTCGATGGAAATCATCATGGTTCAGAAGAATCTGGTATGCAACTTTCAGGAATAAAATTGCTTCGAACTCACTGTATAAAACCACTCTATATTCGAACAAGGAGCTTTGAAATTTCTGTGGATCGATTGTTGGATTGATTTTTCTTGATGCCCATGGTTAGTTTCTGTAGCGATGAAACAGACACTGGAGCACATATGTATTCGTTCCATTGTAGCAGAAAGTCCCGGCCACATATGTAGAAATTCAATGTGCATATACATAATGGAAATCTTTTGGCTGATTTCTGTTTGAAGCAAAACATGTACTGTAACATTAAACAGGTGTCCCGCCTGCTGAGGGCCTTAGGAGAAGTAGATTGCTTGATCTGAGCTTCCTGATGCCGCGTTGAAGGAGGTGTAAGGTGATTTCAGGGTCGGAAGCGACTAGATTTTCCTTGTGTTTCTCATCACTTCCCAGTGCCAGTTGTTCTTCACATGAATGTTCCAGAATGTCGTCGTTAAGCGACAAAATCAAGAATTCAAAACATGAGACTCTGTAAGTGGCAAAATCACAGATTTCCATCAGACAAACCGATAAATGGAAACCAATTCCAACAGTTTCCAACAGTTGACGAATCCATCCCTGCCAAGGCACAAGCGATTTCCTTGCCATCTCGCTTGTGGGAGCTGCCTTCCACAAGAGATGCGGTGGAGGTCCAACACTCGGAGGCTTGGGAAACGCATCCTGAACATCCAAAACGCTGTGCCACACGCATGCGGTATTTTGCGCCACGTGTCACGGTGTAAATGACGATGTATGACGATGTGTGACGGCAAAAGGTATGTGTCTTCCATCCCTGGGAACGACTGCATCGACTCGGTCTGATCCGAGAGTTTACTGAGGAAAGGACAAGCGTGACAATTCGTGGAGAGACCTGGCCCTTGCACCAAAAGTTCATGCTGAATTATTTTTAGCAAGAGAAATCTTTTTCAGAAATTGCGCCTTCTGTGCTTGATTGTTTCCAAGGAAGGCTTTTGGCAACCCTGAGTCAATCCTGAGAGCACAGCACTGTGTTAGAAATGCAGAGCCCAAAAACAATGTAGGAAACCATTCGTTCTGTAAAGTAGCCCATACTCAGATTTGAATTTCCTTGGGTTCCTTGTTATTTTGTATATATGTGTTTCGTGGCTAAATACTGTTCCTATTTACTCGTCGCTGTTGAATATTGCTATCTACTAGCGCTACCTACGGTTGCTATACACAGTTGCTGCACATGGCTGTTGTTTCCTGAAGCTACACCTACTGTTGATATTTACCCTGGCTATTGACTGTTGCTTAGCAATATTACTATTTACTGTTGCAAAAATACTGTGACTTATGTGTTCCAATCAAAACCGTTCGCACAACACACTTTTCTATACCCAACAGTTTGGGACGATCATGCCTGGTTTTCAGGCTTGGGGCTAGGCCGCTCCAAAGAACAAGAACAAACACTGTACAAAACAACAAGCGTAACTGCGCACAGGGGTGGTGGAGGGCGGGCGCGCAATTTTTTCAACACAAAAGACATGAAGATTTATGAAGACATCTGACATATGACATTTGACTTGACTTGACATGTGCACATGTTCGAGCAGCTCACCATTTGTGGCACAGCGCAAAAATTTTTGACATGTCACACATCAAGAGCTACACAAAGCACCACTGACTTATCTGTTCCAATCAAAACCGTTCGCACAGCACTTTTTTTTTGCCCAACAGTTTGGGACGATCATGCCTGGTTTTCTTCCGTGTAGTCACAGGTTGATCTGTGCCAACACATTGTTCACGTCGACTTGCGCTGGTTTGCATCCTAGTTTTTGAAGTTCTGCTGAAGAACCTTTAGATGGCCAGTCAGAAAGGTTGCTTGGTGGAGAAACACGCGCGGACCAACTCTGCAGTTGGAATTTGTCCTCAATCTCAAGACACTTTGACAGTATTATTTCACCAACCTTATTGGATGTTGAACACGAGATGGTAGCATCCCTGACAGAGTTGTTATCAATGCAACAAACCATCTGAGCAGCAGCTAGTTTCGGCTCCACGGTTGCAACGCCACCAGAAGTGCCAGAAATTCACATTCAAAAATTATGGTCTTTCGTTTGTTGGGGTTGAAACGATCAAGACACGAATCGCGAAGCTCGAAAGAAAAGATTTTCAGAAACCGTCCCGTTGACGAGACTATAGTGCCCCTCCAAAGCCGGCTTTGTTTGACCCCTCCTCAGGCTTGTACCTGGCATCTGTAAACACGTACCAAGTGGCGCTCGTAGACTTGTGTACTGTCCTAGGTTTATCCATAAACAGCGCTGCTAAGGACCTTTCCAAAGAACGCGCCAACTCACCGCCGATGCTAGTGCGTCCGGGGGCATATGCATGACTTGTGACGTGTCCCATGCACACTCAGACAGCCCTGCCGTATAACTGTCCTGATACGAATTGCTCCCAGCCGAAATGCATCACAAGTGGTCAAAAGGCCTGTCGACAAGACATTACAAAGGAAGCTGGAAAGTTCTTTCTTTCTTCGTTCAAACCTGCTGAAACACTTCCACCAATGACTTTTATGTAGCCAGGCAGGTGTTCAGGTTGGACAGGTAGACGCGGCGCAACAGTGCTGCAGAACTGCGGGGTGAAGTTTCTGTCTCTGTATAGTCATGTACCGGTGTCATTGTCATAATGTTTCGTGAAGTTGATTCATCGCATTTTTAAAGATATCTTTCAACATTGTTTGGAAAACATCTTGTTTTGTTACTGTTGGGTAACCCTCTAAAAAACCGGTCACGGCAAAACTACCAAGGCAAGGAAACTAAAGTTGTTTGGAAACATGTCGGTATGTGGAATGCTTTGTCCAGTCTCATCGGCAATTTCAACTTGCAACATTTGCATGTCCTTTCATGTATACATATATATGTGTAAGCACACGTGTGTGTAGCAGCTCTCTTAATGTCCAAAGTTTTGCTTTTCTACGCGCTTTCCGCTGCGGTACCCTTGGTACTAACATAAAGCCACAAAGCCTTATGAAGCTGCCAGTGCTTGCTTTCAAGACTGGACCAACAAAGAAAACATGAGCCATAAGTTGACAAACTCTTTGGAAGCCGCTTGGCTGGATTCCCTAGTTCTTTTCTTGGCTTCCTCCTCACCAAGACCTCCATGGATGGCGGCATCAAATCCCTGCTGCCATCGCCTGCTGGTAAGCCTCTTGCGGTTCAAAGCCCTGGACACTTGTCCATCAAAACCTTCACAAACCCATGCCTCTATTTTTTGGTGCTTTTCTTCTGACCCACCTTCACTTCCTCCTTTGTTGTCCCTGGCCCCTCAGGCTGCGGCTGAGGAACAGCTTCAGCATTTTGAACACCTTGCTGCCTTTGGATCAGTCTTTTTTGTTTAATCCTGCTTCTTCTTGTTGTTTGGCTTGGAAACTTTTTCGCATCCCTTCCCCTTTCCCTTCCCCCTCCCTTGTTCTTTTCCTTTTCCTTTCTTTGTAGCCCCCTTCTTCTTCTTCTTCTGTTTTTCACCGGTGCTTTCTTGATCTTCCTTTCCTTGCTTGTTTGCTCTTTGAAGCTGTGATGAGTAACCTTCTTGCCTTGCACGTCCTTGTTTTTGAAGTTCCCACTATTGATCAAACCCGTCAAAAAAATGGAAACTGTTCCGCGTTGGTGTTGGTGTTTTTCTCAAAGAAACGGAACCGGTGCTTTGCTGCGAGGTTGCTTCACTCTTGCCATCTTCAAAGCTAGGCAGCTAGGTCTCTACAAAACCATGGGAAAAACAGCTAGTCGGTCAATGGCTGCTTTTGATGAAGCCTCACCTGCAAACGTGTAGAACCAAAGATTCTTCAGTGTTGGACTGCTTGAAAATCTTGTGTTTGTTCTTGTGGCACTGCAGGATCATGTTCAACATTCTCAGAACCAACCTGCAGTAAAGATAGTACCTCCTCCAACTTTCTGTGTTCCTCTGCATCAGATTTTCTCATTGCCCTTGTCTTTGCTTGATCACTTTGCAGTAAAGAGCGGGGCTGTGCTGGCCCAATGCGAACCCACTCATCCCACTTCTCTGCGTTCTCTTCTTTAGTTCTTTTGTTTCCTGGCATTTCCCTTTTCTCTTGCAACTTCTCCAGGCAAGTTCTATGTTTTTTTTTGACGGTAACACTCCATTGATTCACCCGACTGGGGAGAGGTTTTCCATTCAGTGTTGGGAAGGTTGCTCCTTGGAAGCAATATCACCTACACCAAACTTTTCCACATAGGTCTCGATACATGATAGCAAAACTCCAACACCTATCGATGGGTCTGCCACCAACCGCGTCTTGCCCTTTAGCACCGCCATCCCAAAAGGAGTGCCTATATACGTTCAAAAATTCCCGCACCGGTGAAAGACAACAATTGCGTAATGAACGTTTTGTTTCAATATGTGTTGACTTCTTTGATTTGTACTAGGTTTAGAGTGACAAGTTTCATTCAACCCACGGGAAACTATAAGCCAACACGTTGGGAGAAGTAACCGGTTGCACAGGATGTGTCACATACAGTAGAAACTCTCAGGGTAAGCACTCTCAAGGTAAGACTCTCAAGGTAAAGCCAACTCACGGTGAAACTGCCATGGTACAACTCCCCCCCCAAAAAAGGCGAGGAAAACCTTGGCCCATTCGTCCAATGCCATCTTTGGACATAGCGTCTATCCAAGTGAAGTGCCATGTTGTTGGCTTGTGTTTCCCACGTGAAAATTGCACATTGTCACTGGGTAAGGTCTATTTCACATAAAATAACTGAACCAACTGTGAAAATTCTTCATGTTAGCTTTTGGCCCACAACAAAATTCAAAAACTATTACCGTGACAGAGACCTAGAGAGTACCCTTTGAGAGTAACCTATTGAAATAAAGAAGTAGCTGTGTGCTAGTAACATTTCTTCTATTGAGACATTGAATCGGCACAAACCATGTCCACGTGTCATGACTCTAAAGTTTGTTTCTTCCTTGTTCTAGGCATTTGCGTCATTCCTCTTTTGTGTGTGTGTTTCTCTTCTTCTCCCACATACCACCACCAGCACCACCACCACCACCACCACCACCAACAACATCGAGACAAACAACAAACAAAAAACACCAGACAACAAACAACAAACAACCACCACCACCACCACCACCACCACCATCAACAGCAACAACAACAACAACAACAACAGCAACAACAACAACAACAACAACACCCAACAACAACACCCAACAACAACACCCAACAACAACACCCAACAACAACACCCAACAACAACACCCAACAACAGCAGCAACAACAGCAGCAGCAACAACAACTCCAACAACAACAACAACAACAACACCAACAACAACAACAACAACAACAACAACAACACCCAACAACACCCAACAACACCCAACAACACCCAATAACACCCAACAACACCCAACAAATTAACAAACAACAAGCAACAAGCAACAAACAACAGCCAACAACAACAGCCTCTAAAGGCCGTGTAAGGCATCACTCATTGACAGGTATTTTTCCTGGTCCATGCATCACCAAAACCAGGCACAGCCTTCAGTCAAAGTCCCTTGAAGTACTTGGCGCGTTGCCATGAACCAAGCAAAGGAAAGAGAAAAAACGAAACAGAAAGAAAGGTAGGGAAAGAGTCAGAGAAAGAAAGAAGAAACGCAGAGACATAAAGAAAGGGAAAAAGAAAGAAAAAGAAAAATGAAAGGGCACGAGGAAAGAGAAAGACGGATAGAGAAAGATAAAGAAAGATAGAGAAAAAGAAAACTATAGAGAAAAAATGGACGAAAGGCACAACAGTTTCCAGCCATTCTGTTGTGAAAGTTTGCCCCAAAACATGCGGAAGTTTACCCCAAAATTTGTCGAAGTTTGAAGGAAATTTTGCAGCTTGCCCACGGTAGTTTCAAGGAGATTATCGTGAAATTTCTTCGGCAAAAGTGCGCCCTCAAACATTCTCATGGGGCACATTCTGCCTTATGGGACAACTTTTTTTTGGGCAATAGACAAATATGACAGTCTCAAAAACAAACCATGAATCTGCGTTGCGATTTGACCATTCTCCAAAGTATTCTCCAAATATCTGGAGAATCTCTCTCTGCTGACTATTAATCAGTTTTCTGTCTATCATCCGAGGATGAACTGTCTGCAGATGTACCTTCATCACCCGATGCAGAACACGACGAACTGGAAGCATCGATCATCTGCATGCTTAACCCGGCCTCCGTTCTTTGTCGTCGCCATCACCAGGCTCCCCCCGGCTTCTTGCTCACGTGACATTACCTCCATCTGCGCAGGTCTGAGAGTCTGTGGCAGGACACTACGAGGGTTGATGACGTGTGGTGGGGTTCTGGCAAGCAGAGCTGAAAGAAAGTTTGGGGCGCATTAGGTAACGATTGACCAAGACACATGTCAGAGATAACTTTTTCCAGAGCTTTCACAGGTGGGTAAGCAAAGTCTCTGGCATACAGGGAGTCTGCATCCTGAAGGCTTGAGCTATGCCGTCCCAACAAGTGGCGGGGAAACCTCTCCCTTGCTGCACCACGTCAATGTAGTGACCTTCAGACAGCGCGAGATCATCCTGGCATTCAAGAACGGACCTGAAGACCTGTCCCGGCATGAAAGGACCCGCGATGTCTGTACATTGCAAGGCCAGTCTCCATCCTCGACTCCCGCCAATGTTGTGCCCATAGCTCATTACCCACACCATACGTGGGAATAAGAACTGGGAAGACCAATCTTGCGCTGAGCTGACTGTAACCCCTATCAGCAATATGGTGGTGCTCGATAGATTGAACCGCCAAGGTGTCAGAATGTCTGCACCTGCCACACAACATTAGCAGCATGTGCGACGTAATCGTCCTGTCGACGACGTTCTCTGCAGCCAAACTATGAAATTGCTTGACCTCAGATACAGTAAGAGCCCTTGCCTGCTTGGCGATCGGCTTGTTGGCCAACGCCAAATCAGAAGCCCCAGAAACTCTACGGCTCTTCAACACTGCGCTGCTGCCATCAATGCCAAAAACGTAATGCGAAAACCTGATTGACTGCATCAGGCTTGCAGGTTTCGTCGGAGGGCAGTTGTTCTCAGGAAGCCAAATCACTTATCTCCAGGCCATTGATTCCGTCAACAGTAGAAAAGGTTCCAAGGGCTTTGCGTTGCAATGCCATCTCATCATGGGCAAGAAGGCGCTGGCACGACTGACAACTGTACTAGGAGGCTAGTCCCAAGAGCTGCTCTGATTGAACTGTCCATCAGGGTTGTCGAAACAAAACCTCCCGATATCGCTAAGCTAAGAATGTGATCACATTCATCACGATTCGAGCCATCAGTGTTCACAATCCTCAAAGTACATCAGGCCCCTGCTGCCCTTCACCACATGAACAAAAAGGTTCGATGAAACGCGCTAAGGGTTGGACCAGGCTCACTGCAATTTGTTCGGCGCCAAACTCAGCAGTGGCCTCTCCAAAAATTCCTTTCATGACTCCAGTCCCCCACACGGCAGCTTGATGAAACTCAAGTCCAAGTTGGTTGTGAACTGTCTCTTAACTGCTGTGTCCGCATCAGATCAAGTAGCAACAGGCCCTGAATGCCTGTCCACCAGTTCGAAATTACCTGTAAATGATTCTTTGTCCATGCAGGGGTAGTTGGATCGATATCCCCATCTCCATCTCAAAAGCCAGAGGGGCTTGCAAAATTCTCAAGGTCATGCAACACTTCCTGAATATCGGGCTGTTCACTAGACCACCGTTTCCTGAATCCCCTTAACTCAATGTTCTAGTCTTCTGCTACCAACGTCGATGGCGATAACACCGATGATTGTAGTGGAATGGTTTGTTCCTGCTGCATGGTATGCCGCAAATATTGCAACAAAAAATCGCAATGAAAAGGCACACGCTGGCCACGATGATCTCCGATCTCTTGTTGGTCAACAGGAGGGGTAGACGGATGAGCCTCAGGATCCACCGTGGAAGAAGCAGGTTGAGAAGTGCCGCTCTCCACTCCTGTCAGACCAAGCCTTGCAGCCCATTCGAACACGATGAGGACCAAATCAGATATCAGTTCTTGAATCGTCGAAGAAGATCAACTAGACTTATCCATGGCACGACTAGCCTGCGTAATTTTTCAAAACAAAAGACATGCAGATGTATGAAGACATCTGACATATGGCATTTGGTTTCACTTGACTTGACATGTACACATGTTTGAGCAGGTCACTATTTGTGGCGCAGCACAAAAATATTTGACACGTCACACATAAAGAGTTACGCAAGGCACCAGTGACTAAAAACTGTTGGCATAAACAGTTGCTATAAGCTGCTGCTATCTAGTATGGCCAAAAAAGTTGATACACTTGGTTGCGGCACCAACTGCTGTAATATACTGCCGCGAAATGCTGATCCTGCAGACAGTTGCCGCACACTGTCGCTACAAATTCGTGCTATTTAGTTGCTAAATCACGTTGCTCAAAATTGTTGCTAGTTTCTTGTGCTACTTACTCTTGCTATGTACTGTTGCTACGCGCTGTTGCGAATTGCAGTTGCTGTCAACACTTGCTCAACAGTTCTGCTATGAACAGCTACTCTTTTCTATAGGTTTTTCGAAGACCATTAACCTTATCTCCATCGCCTTTGCCACCAACTGACTTGGGCAGAGGAATCAAATTGCATGTGACTTCATATGATGATGATGTCAATGTGGCACACATCTAGTTGCTGCAGCTTCTGGGTTCGAAATGGTCTCCTTGAGTTGGGACAGCAGCAGCGTGTGACTTTTAAACAGGAGTCTCTTCAATGTCAATGGGTCAGCCAACATGGCAAAGGCTCTAAAAGTTGCTTACGGCGAATCTGTCAAAAAGCCTTTGCTCAATCGGGGCACTAGGTTGTCCGCGCCCAAACGCTAACTTTCCCAATGTGTCAAATCCTGCAGCTAACACTGCCCTTTGTCCACCCTCTGACATGTTGACGTCCTTCATCCTCTGTGCAAAGTGTGCAGTAGAGTCAACAATGGAAGTCATGGCAGGCAAACCGCGAGGATTCCCACGTTTTGGGGAAATTTTTTTGAATGAACCAAAACCTTGGTAAACGACCAGTTCGGGAACGTTTCCTTCATTCCATGTTCTTTTTGAAAAGAGATTCACACTTGAATGACAAGTTGAAGGATGGAAGTTCCCCAAAAAGACCCAGGAACTAACTCTTCAATTTCCTACAAACAAATGCTGGACTGCTGGACTCAGCTTTTCAATTTTTTTGGTGTTGCCGTGTTCCTAAATTCTTCTTTGTTTTCTGGAGCTGTCACATAACATGCTCAAACAAAAACATTTGGGCAATGTAGCCCGATCCACATGGATCTGTGAGTTCGCACACAACGAACATTCCTACGCTCACATGAGTGTGTCATGCCACATGGCAACAAGAACAATCTCACAATACCATGCATCAACACAAGACACGCTCGCGAAACCAGCGACTCACACAGACCATTGTGCTGCAAGACAGAAACTTCTCCCATGTCACCCACATGGGTGTTCCATCTTAGGCATGCAGATTGGAAACATGAAATATGGAAAATTTGACATGGCATCTCACACAGGCACAAATCAACTTCAAGGCCACCCAAGACCGCACACCGTCTTTTTTGCGCCTGCTCTTCGATGGTCGTTCACTCCCCACACCGCAAGCGTTGCGCTCGTCCACAAAATGTCGCTCATAACTTGGGTTGCCTAGAACCTCGAAAGCAAACCCTACACTTACCTGTCCAGTCAGAGGTGTACGAGGTGAGCTCAAACATTTCTGCGATGGACCTACCACAGAAAGTGACACTCTCACAGAATCGTGGCAGCGGTGCGCTATCTTGGTTGTCTTGCGCTTCGCCCAACGTTCACCTCTCTCTGGTAGCTCTACTCTACCATTGATGTGGCCCTCACTCGCTTTGTGTGATAGTGAAGGTCTCCATACCCAATAGACCGGGTTAGACCAAAATAGGAGAATCCCGATTCTATAGGAAGAGAGATATTTTTACGAAAAAGACAAAACCAAAGTTGTCTTAGACTTCAAAACTGCTCTACCTTTGTCCTGGGAAAAATTCCTGGCAGCACGGCCGTTGAACAGCAAATGAAGCTACAAACACTAGAAACAATACAAAAATGCAATATGTATAGCAATAGCTGTGAGCAACCATGCTTCCAAAAACTTGTACAAATGTTCAATCCCTTCAACAGGGTCAGCACCAGCAGTACAACAGCAACAACAACCAGACAAAAAGCACATCATCAACAACAACAACAACAAGAAGAAGAAGAAGAACAACAACAAGAACAAGAACAAGAACATCAACACCCAGCCCCCAACACCCCCCAACACCTGACACAAACACACACCCAATGCACCTGCAATACACAACACCACCACCACAACCTCTAATGTGTTCTTCTTTCTTTCTTCTTTGAATTTGTCTGAAAAAATTGATGTGTTGTATTGGTTTGCTTTTTTGAAAGCACACACACCCTTCGATGTGCTATTGGTGGCCACAAGGGCCACACATTGTCTTGAAATGGCAACAAATTGGGCATGCATGGCGCCAACTTCCCACCACACTCTCGAAAGGTCTAAATTCTCTCAGGTTAGGACTCTCAAGGTAAGAGTCTCTCATGGTAATCTCTCAAGGTTAGGCTACCAAAACTTGCTCCAAGAAGAAAAACAAACCAACAAAGACTGCCATGGAACCAAGCACGGTACATGTCTTTCACATATTCACTGATAACAAGCCACAGCTTCAACCGTTGCATCCGGTACACAAATTTCATTCGCAATGTAGTCGCACCTTTTTGCTGAAAGCAATGATGCTCCCCTAGGCTCAAGATAGTCTATTACGGAGCTAAATAGTCTATTTAAAACTAATAGTTTAAAATAGTCTATATGGTATTAAAAGAAACTATTGTGAATAAACTAAAAAAAATTATCTTGAAATAGGCTATTTTCAAATAGTCTATTTTTTCATGGAAACAAATTATTTTATATTTCAATTATATTTCATTTTTTGTTTGTGATTTCCACTGCTGCATCTTTCATGTTTCCAATCGACATGCGGATTTTTCCCTTGGCGTTCCACTGGCGATGTTTTACCTGGCAAGTTTTCTTTTCCGAATTGTGTTTTTCTGTCTTTGATTTACGGGACTGGGGTTACTTTTTCCAGGAAAATGTGTCCAATTTTTCATGTAATGCGCAGTATATATCATTAAATTGTTTATAGATTCTATCGTTCGGTTCTTCCAGCCCTTTTCAACTTTGAATGTTTCCTTTCTTTTCCAAATATAGTTTCAAGTCGTTTAGTCTAGAAGAACGCATTTGTTCTGTAGAGACTCGCTCCATGGCATTTTTTCCGGGGTTGTTTGCCAGATTTGGCCCTGAACATCGAAGATTGAATGCAATCAACAATATTGACATTGATTTCAAAAATGTCAAAAAATAAGTTCTAGTAGATTCTAGGAGGTTGATTTGTTTTGAAAACAAAACAAAACCATTTTTTTTGCGCCACCAAAATTCAATCTGACAAGTAGCAGTTGTTCCATCAAAAGTCAACTTACAAATCAATTTCAAAACTCAATCAAACCAAACGATTCCCAAAACAACTTCGACAACGCCGGCTTGTTTCACCCACCCCTTTCTGCATTATTTTGGTTGTTTTGTTTGCCCTTAATCTGCCAATCTTTGGGTAAAACAGAAGCGCCCTCTTTTCCAAAGGTTCTCAATAGACATTCCCGCCAAACAATTCAAAAAAACATTCCCACGGAGCTTTTAAGAAAAACAACATCCACAAAATAATTTGAAAACAAACCAAACAAATCAAAAGACATCTCTCCCAAAAAACCCTGAAAAACAATTTCGACCAAAAGAACTTTGAAAACATCTCCCCAGAAAGATGAGAAGAAAAACGCCTACCAAACGAATCTTTGAAAAACATGTTCGACAAAAAATCCCTGAGAAAAAACCTCTACCAAAATAACTTTTGAAAAACAAATCTGCACCCAGAAAAGATGCCAAAAAGATATTCTACCCAAAAAAATGTCAAGGAACATTTCCAAAGAATCTCTGTACGGAAACCTTCACTGAAAAAAAAGGACGTTCTCCACCCCAAAAACAACAAGATGAATCTCTTTCGCAAAGAAGAAACATCTGCACTTAAAAAAAAAGATGCTCCAAAAAATACCTGAACAGAAACTGTCTACCAAAAGAACTCTGAAGAATCTCACCAAAACAAATCTGAAGAGAGGTCTCTACCGAAGACTTTCCGAAGAGACATCTCCAGCAAGAAAATAAATGTATTTGAAGAGAAATTTCTACCAAAGAAAAAAAGAAAGTCTTACAAAAACAGCAAACAAAAAATTATCTGCCGAAAAACTACGCAGAGAAAGCTTTGCATTTTCCAAGAGAAAACTCTACGAAACAAAATCTGAAGGGATATTTGTAACTGAATCCGTGCAGAGAAATCTCTACCAAAAAATGTTTGAGAAGAAATTCTAACAAAAAGTCTCCAAGAGATATCTCCAGCAAAAAATTTGAGAAGGGAAATCTCTAGCAAAGAATCTCAAGAACAAATCCACGAAATCTCTGAAAAGAAATCTCTACAAAAACAACCCTCCAGAGACATCTCCAAAATTTCTCTCAAGAGAAATTTCTACAGAACAAGCATTTGACAGTTTTTTTTTCGGAATACTATACCAAAAGAATCTCAGAGGATTTTCTACCAAGTTATATTCCATTTAAACAAAATCCACCAAAAAGCTCATCAGAAATTGTCACCGCAAAATTTTTGAAGATGGATCTCTACTCAAAAAATCCTGCCAGAAAAAACGTTTCTACAACAAAACCTTGAATACAAACATCAACCCACAAATTCCTGAAGAAACGTCTCTACCAAAAAAATATGACAAGGAATCTCTACAAACAAAAATCATCCGGACGGAAATTCTCTACCCAAAAAACCTGAAGACAAATCTCTACCCAAAAAAAGTCTGAAGAAACGTTTCTACCAGAAAAGTTGGAGAAGGAATCTCTACTAAAAATTATTTGGAGAGAAAATTTCTCCCAAAAAACCATGAAGACAAATCTCTACACAAAAATGCTTTGAAGAGAAACCTCTACGAAGGAGTCTCCCAAAAAAGATTTTATACCAACGCTCTCCCAAAAACTTTGAAAAATGTGCCATTTAAACTCTGAAGAGAAACTCTCTACCAAAAAAAATCAGGAGTCGAAGTTTCATCCAAGTTTTGACATAACTTCGATTGATACAATCAAAGTTTGATCAAAGTTTCGACGAAACTTTTGATTGATACAATCAAAGTTTGATCAAAGTTGCGACAAAACTTTGATTGGTTCAGTCAAAGTTTCATCAAAACTTTGATTCCACTAGTCAAAGTTTAGTCCAAACTTTGACTGTACCCATCAAAGTTTGATCAAAACTTGGATAGATAAATCAAAGTTTCAAAGTTTTGATTGTAAATCAAAGTTTCGACAAAACTTTGATTGGATAGTCCAAGTTTAGATGAAACGTTGATTGCGCCATCAAACTTTTGATCAAACTTTGATTGGTACAGTCAAAGTTTGGACTAAA
>Ga0126337_10000364_pt1 | contig 21886 bp, 29 predicted proteins | sample DipCmetagenome_FD_92527 | JGI IMG/M metagenome (GOLD analysis project Ga0126337, IMG submission 92527) | Coral microbial communities from La Bocana,Puerto Morelos, Mexico - Diploria C A metagenome | ecosystem: Host-associated > Invertebrates > Cnidaria > Coral | place: La Bocana,Puerto Morelos...
GAAGATCGAAGAAGATCGAAGAAGATCGAAGAAGGCAAAGGGGCAATGATTGAAATGATTGAAATGTGAAATGATTTGAGTATAAGGTGATAAGAGATGGATCGAACATGATGTATGTTTGCGTAGGACCAACTGCTACAGAGACGGATCATTCCTTCAAGCATATGGATGCTTTTTCTGTGCGCTGGAGCCAGTCAGCGGCTGAAACCTCGAATGAATCAAACAACGAACGGATTGGGTGACAGCGAGTGTAAAAAAAATCATTTCACATCAAAAGACGAAAATGCATATTGCTGCATAGGGCAATGCATCTTCAAAAAATATTTCTGACTTCTGTCATACACAATAGCAAGGCACTCAGCACTCACTGGCAGCATATTCCAGGCGCCCATTGAATTCAGTGCATCCAATTCGAGGGTCCGAAAACCTGTTCGAATTGAGGAAATTCTGCCGTGCAGACTCCACTGGAAAATTCTAGAAGCAATGTAGATCCAAACGCGAACGATGTATGAAGAATGCACACTAGAGATAAATCAGAAACAATTGAATCAATTGAATCAATGAAGAACTCAACGAAATGCTGTTGAGGTGCTGAGGTGCCGGTCGTGGCGACGACTTGCCACAGCTCTCGGACCCATCTTTCAGACTCTGCGTGTAAACCGACAGAAGTCCTTTCGCAAAGAGAAATTTCACTTCACGACTTGGGAAAACCATGGAAAACCCGAAGCAACGACTTGGAATGCGGAAAGAATGCTTTCTTAACATCGCCAGCTCCCGATCTAATTTCAATCTATTTCAGCACCTTGGTCCACCTCTCCAAATCCACCAAACTTCTGGCACTCAACGATGTTTCTTCGCAAGCGCGTGCAAGGCAAACCAAGAATTCACCACCAGCCTCCACCTTTCAAAGCACCGGGAAAATCAGTGACGAAAAACAACGTCAACACGGCGACCGTTTACTTCGTCGTGTACGTCGTGCGTTCGCCTCGTTTCCATGCATCTGGTGCAACAAGGAAACGCCTTGTCGCCAGGACCCACCACTCACCACCTCGATCAACGGAGACTCGACGGATTCCGACGTTGGATATGCCTACATTTGTGACTCAAGACTTAGCCTACGTGACTCCAGGGCACAGCACTGTAGCTGAACCCATTTGGCACAAGATGCACTTCTGGCATCCGATTCCTGGATTCAGTCCAGTCGGCAAGAGATCAAATTACCGAACCCATCTGTGTCCTCATGGTAGCAATACAAGTATAGAACGGTTGAATCGAATATGAAATGTGAAGCATCTGAGCAAAATTCGTCTTAAATAACGCCAAGGGTCAAGAGGAACAAGGCAAACGGCCACTGGCCTCCCTTTTCACATGCGCTAATTGCAGCGCTGAAGCTCACCTCCTCAGCGATGCACATAGCATGTATATACAGTAGAAACTAAAGTATCAATACTGTCAATACTTCATACTGTGAAAAGTACCATTCTGTGAAAAAGAAAAAACATTAACACCCGATATCCAACCTTGAAGCATAGGGCTCAGGGCTTAGCAGAAAAAGTTGACGATGTGTGCTGCCACTGTGGGGTTTTAGGAACTCACAGTGGTAGCGGAGCTTAGGTTGTCCAGGTTTCCGCAATGTTGTTGGGTGGAACTGCTGAGGATAAGAACCAGCTTGAATGCTTTGATGAGACGTGCCCAGCTGATGATAGCAGGGCTCCACGGTGGGGAAGATCAAGCATGGTGCCAGATTGATGCAGCACATCAAGGGTGAAGCGGAATTTCTTCTTGAAACCTTGAGTGTAGAAGACATCATCAAAGAGGTTGGGGACAAAGCTATCTTCGCGATGCTGGACGAGAAGGAGGGATCTTTTACATTCTGCAATGAAGAACTTCTTTTATGAGTTAGTGATCAAGCCGGGGAAGAGCTATCAGCAATTTCTGGCTCGATTCGATGCTGCTCACAGGAAGTTGGTGGAACAGTCAGTTGAACTACCACCAGTTGCACGTGGGTACATGTTGATCAAAAAGCTCAAGTTAGATCAGAAGGATGAATCAATGATTTTGAGGGCCGCCAAGGGGGACATGGCGATCATTGAAGTCATAGTCGCGGTGAGATCAATTTTCCCTGATGGACGTGGCCAGAATGCAAACTCCAACGAAGTCTTCTAGGCTGAGTTGGACGAGATGAGAGAGGCTGAACCGAAGAAGTGTTTGAAGTCATGGATACGATGGAAATGACAATCAACAACGGCCAGTGAGGATGAGGACATTCTTGAAGCCTTCGAAGCATCAGAAGTTCGGAGGAAGATGGCTGAGGATTTTCCACGACCAATGACTCAGTGAAATGGCGACTGTCAACGGTTCAGGGCCGCATAGAGCACCTCATTGGGCCTTACCATCCATGACATCTGGTGCCAGCAGTGGGACGACCAAGCACGAGGTGGACACCAGTGAGATTGAATATGACCGAAAAGAAATAGTGGAAATTGTGGATGGAGAACTCTCAACACCAACAGCTGTGGAACATGTTCGAGTGCCGAGACGATCCAGCAGCAATGAAGGTTGGATGGGAGGAGTCTGGTCAAAATGGTGTTGAGATTGCAGGATTTGCTGATACCCATTCGACGGGTAACAAACAACGTGATGAGAGTGATCACATGGTGGTAGCAGAACGTCGAGAAGTTCTGAGCCCCGTGCCGAAGTCAGAGGTCATTTTGACCGATTGTCTGATCCATGATGTCATGACTCAGGAATGTGAGTCAGCAGATTTTTCCAATGGCCATGTAGGTACCTTAGGTCGAGTAGCTGTTCCGGACACTGTGTGCAGACGTACACTCGTTGGTGCTTACACGTTGCAGCTGATAGAATCTCATTTGGCTGACCAGGGTTTGAAGACCCATAGGAGGAGAGAAATTTCCGAATTTCGTTTTGGCAATTCTGAAACTCTGATCGGACGTGAGTGTGTGATTTTGCCCGCTTGCGTAGGGAGACACAAATTTTTAATCAAAACTTCCATTCCTTGCGGGAAAGGACGTAATACTTCTCTTGTTCTTTCTAAGGAGTTTCTCGGAGAGTTGGGATCTGTTCTTGATATGGGGGATGACACGGTTTCTTTTAGGCGTTTTGGTGTTTCCATGAAGTCGGGCGTTACTGAGAGGGGTCACTATGCCATGTCCTTCTTTGAATTCCAAAACCAAGAGTGCTTAATTGGGGAAGTTCAGCATATGAAACATGATCGGCAATATGACATTCAGGCTCTGGAAAGACAGGTGAAGGATAGTGACGGTGCCAAAGGTACCCGTGATGTCCTGTCCTACCACTCTGTCCAAAGAATGATTCCATCCCAGCATATCCAGGAGATGTTTCAGAACGTAGTGAACTGTCCAGGAACCGCAGAGACCACCATCTCCAACAAGCAGTTATTCCCGACCAAACAGTGGACGGGATGTCAACCACGATCTCAGGTGCAGTGGTTCCAAAGGAGGGCAAATACTACAAACTGGGACGCCATCTCTCCTTTCAACAGATGTAAGGGCAGGACAAGGGCTATGTGGGGTGGATGCAAAATCACATCATCAGTCAAAGTGCCTTGACAATGCAGCAATTCAGAGTGTACGTCCACGAGAGGGATCACAACAAACGATCCCGCATCCTTGGAGAGCGACAGATGACGGAGCAGGGCATGAACAGCGAGGTACAGGTGATCCAGTCAGGGCTACCAACGACCATGATGTCCTCACCAATCTCAATGGCATCAAGAGCATGCAGCAATTGACTATGACCATGAGTCCGGATGCATCACGGACTCGACGAGTTCATGGATTGGGAGCAAGTTGTGGATGACACCCATGATCCAAGAAGTGATGGTGACTATGATGTGGCGGGTGTGCCAGAGAAGTTGTGTGTCGCAGGATGCAGTTCCGAATGTGCAGGATGAATTAGCTGATGACAACAGTTCGGTCGAATTTCGATGCCGAAAAAGAGCAGTCGACAGCTTCGCCAGAATCTTATCTGTTGGCTTGATGAGCATAAAGATGATCTTGTTGGTAGTAATGATAGCAAACTGGTTTGATTAGATGTTCTTAGTATTTCTTAGTGTTAATCTTGATCAACAAATTGATTGTGCTGAAATCTTTTCTGTTCCTAGGGTTAATCTGGTTGCTGAAAAAAAGGGTTTGAGACCTGGTAGGTCTTTTGATATTGCTGGGTGGAATTTTCTTGAAATGAAACGGAAGGAGTGTTTAGAGTGGATCAAAGGATCAAAGTAAAACAAGGGGTTGTGACACTTGTGATTGTGTCCTCCTGGCAACATTTGAACAGGAAACGATAGGAAACGCATGAAGGCTTGTGATTGGGATAGACTCGGATAGACGGTTGATTGAGGCTAAGGTTCTTTTGAAAACTTTTGGCGTTTAGGGCCCAAATCTGAAAACAATCGAGGCTTGATTTTTGAACATCCTCATGCTACTGGGCTGAAGATTCCTTACGTGATATTGGGCAAAGAGACGGAGTCAAACATGTTCCTGTTGACATGTGTTAATACGGTTTGAGGGATCCTGTTTCGAAAGAAACATATGAGAAACCTACTAGCTTGATCACCAATATGGATGAAGTTGTTGGGATTGGTTGTAGGTCTGGGAATCGTCAACATCAAATGATTGAGGGTCAAGTGAAGGTTGGTGATAAATGGGTTTCTCGGTCGCAGTGTGCTCATTCGCATGGTTTTGTGAGAGCCTTGGTTGAAGCTAATAGGAATCACAAAGGAAAGCAAGTGTTGGAGGGTTTTCACTAGTGAGAGTTTGAAAGATACGAGTGGAAATATTCAAACTAGTGTCATGAACGCTCATGTGAATCTGGGGCATCTTCATGTGAAGGATTCATTCACATGCTTTGGTCCGCGGGTGCTAGTGAGAGAAACATTGAATGCGCCAAACATTTAAGATGTACTGTGTGTTTTGCTAATCGGTTGACGGAGGTTTCGAAAGTTGCCAAACAGAAAAGGGCTGAAGAGTTCAATGAACGGATTGCTATGGATACCTTTGATCTTCCGATTTATTAACAAAAGGTTTTGAACATGTTGAATATTTGTGATGACGGTACGGATCTTCAAATTTGCATTCCACTTCGAAAGGGCGCGAAGGCTGAAGAAGTTAGAGAGGAGTATCGTAATCATTGGAAGAAATGGGTAGGAAATCCTCGTCGTGTTTTTACCGATGGGGGAACAGAATTTATTGGCCAGTGTCAAGAAGGGTTCGATCATGACAATGTTCTGATTGAACAAAGTGCTGCAAATAGTCCGTGGCAAAACGGAACCTGCGAAAGACATGGATGAATTTGGAAGGATATTTTTGCCAAGGCCTTTGCAAAATCGCAACCAGAGTGCAAATCTGAAATTGACGAGTTGATAGATCAAGTTAATGTGGCAAAAAACAGCATGTCTCGGAAGCACAGTTTTGCATATCAACATGTTTTTGGATGTGATCTGAGAGTGGGTCTGATTTCGGAAGCAACAGAGCAAATTCCTTTCAATACGGGGTGGTGCATGCCTCAGATTGGTTCCAACGATGCAGCAAGACGTGTGGTGAATATCGAAAGAGCAATTGATCATCGAAGCCCAGTCGAGGACCTTACGAAGTTGGTCAGCTGGTAACTGGCGACGGCCTGGAGAAAATAAGAAAGGAATTTGGAGCTAGCAAGGGTTATAGGATTTTACGATGCAGCTAGGATTTGGGTGAGTCATGGCAACAAAGTCACCAGATGCTCACCAGAACATCTACATGCCTTGACCTCTGATCAAGAAGCGGCTCTGAAGCAGGTTTGCAGATCGAGGGGCACAGATGTTTACAGACATCACTCGTCAGGAGAAACCGGATACCTATATGAATAGAGACGAGGTTGAAGAGCCGGCCGCAAAAAGAGAGAGGATGGAACACGGAGAGGAGGCATTACCGGAAGTGGATTAATATCAAGAGTTGATCCCTGCCTTACCTCCCTGAGTCAATCGATGAGGAACAAACAAAAACACCTGAGAAATCTCAAGATACTAGTCTGACGGATACAGCAAATCTACATGGAAGCAGACTGATGGACGTTCAACCGGAGCAGAACAAGGCTCTGAACACTGGATATGGACCTGCAAGAATGGACAGAACACAACGTGAACATGCTGTTCCTGACAATGAACTGAATCAAACTTTGAGACGATCACATGAGTTGCTGGACACAGGCAACTTACGAGCAGTTCGGGGACCCTTTGGAAGACATGGTCCTAGAGAAGATGAAGCACGCGAGGAATTCGAGGTGTTCGTGTGTTCATCCCTTGAGGAGAAGTCACCACACTACGAGCCGTTCATTGCAAGTCATGAGGAGATTCGTGACAAGGATCTCACAGAGGACGAACATCCATTTCTGGAAAAAGGGATGAGGAAGGAATGGGACAAACTTATCAATGCGGATGCAATCAAGATTTCTTCTGGACGTGAAGCGACTATGTTGAGGGCAGAAGTTGCAAATGACAGCATTGTGGAGTCACGTTATGTGAAGACACGTCGTGAATGTCCTGACTACCCTGAGAAAACTGAGATCAAAGTGAGATGGGTTCTAAGAGGGTACATGGACCCGGATTTGGAACATCTTGAGAGACAGAGTCCGACACTCTCAGCGGATGGTTTGGCGGTTGCTTTACAGTTGGCATCTTCAAATCGTTGGGTAGTGCGGATAGCAGACGTGGAAGGGGCCTTCTTGCAGGGTGATAGGTCAGAATGAAAGAGTGGACGAATCTTTGCAAAGCCACCACGCGAAGGTATACCGGGAGTACCACCACATTCTGTGATTGAGATGACCAAGTGTGTCTACGGGCTCATGGACGCTCCTAGGCAATGGTGGAAGTGCTTCACAAGTTTTCTGGAAGTACTGAATTTGAAGCGGTTCTTGCACGCTACGAAAGAGATATCCCTGTAAGCATTGGAAGGAAAAACAGGGCGATTTTCTTGGTAGAAAGACAATCAAGCAGAATGATGATTTTTCCATTGAAGTTGATCAAAGCAGCTCCGCCAAAGAAGTGAAGACTGCTATGATATCCAAGGAGCGACGAAAGCAGAAAAATGATGACTTAACCAAAGAGGAATTGAGTCAATATCGTGCTATCTTGGGAGCTGCAAACTGGGTTGTTGGTACAACAAGACCTGACATAGCGTCGGATACGGCTTTGCTTCAACAACGGGTAAGTAGAGCAACAATTGGAGATTTGATTCAAGCAAATAAGCTGGTTGCGAAAATGAGAGATTTTTCACAGGTTCGATTTCATATCAAATGTATTCCATTGAATGAAACAATAGTGTTAGCTACATCTGATGCATGCTGAATCACTAGGAAGTCAAGCTGGATATATGGTTCTACTGGCAAAACAAGACCTTCATGATGGAAGATGGGCCCCTATTTCCCCCTTACGATGGAAGTCTTAAAAGTTAGAAAGAAGAACCCAATCTACGCTTGGAGCGGAGTTGATGTCAGCTTCCAGAGCACTTGCGGAAGCGAATTGGATTCGTTAGTTGTTTGCCGAAGCTCGAAATGAAAAATATGACCTGAAGGTGGATCGTGAATTTAGAAGTCAACTTCCACTCACGCTTGCTGTGGATAAAAAACCTGTCTATGACCATGTCAATGGTGATGGTATTGTGGTTAAAGATAAGAGGTTGGCCATCCATATGCTGATTCTTAGGGCAGATTTGCGTGGAGAAAATGCTGACTTGAGATGGGTTGATACACGACAAATGATTTTGGATGTTTTGACCAAAATGAATGCCAATCCCGAATTCTTGCTTCATGTGCTGAAATAAAGTACTTTTATCTTGGTGGAGGAAGGAAAAGCCTTGGAGTGGCGATCCCCTGAAAGAACTTTGATGAAGTAGAATGGAAGCTCCAAATAGGTCTTTGACATATTAATTTTTGGGGTGTGCGAAAAGTACCATTCCATGTCAGAAAAAACATTAACATCCGATATCCAACCTTGAAGCATAGGGCTCAGGGCTTAGCAGAAAAGGTTGATGATGTGTGCTGTCTCTGTGGGTTTTTTTGGAACTCACAATGCATATGATAAATGTATATGATAAATGTATATATTATATATATATATATTGTATATACTGTATGGGAGTCATTTTGTACTGCATCTTGCGAGGATTGCGGCATGTACGAAGAACTCATCTGAGAGTCGCTGGGACGTAGCCGGCTGCACAACTGGCTCCTTGGCTGTGCCAAGTGTCGTGTGTCGTGTGCAGTTGTGTCTGTCGACTCAAAAAGGCGATTCGAATTTCCGAGTTCCAAAAGGCAGAAAAGACGAAGAGTTAGAAAAAACGGGAAAAATTGTAAATTCAAATTTGTAAATTTGTCTTCGAGTCTTAGATATCGCTCCTTTGCTTCACTTGGCTTCAAAGCACTCTCCTTGACATCCCCATCCCTCCCATCCCTGATTCCACAAGTCTCAAGAGCTCCAATGATATCTTCCATTCAGAGGACTTCTCACAAGCACTGATTGCTGCGTTGTAGCTGATCTTGGTGTGACCCGCCAGCTTCTTTTTAGTACATGGTCTTGAACTTATGACTTATGCAGGACCGGTTGATTTGTTGACACGCCCAAGGCTCTACTGAATGACATGCATGGACAAAACCAAACCCTGAACCTCACCCTTTGGTGCAAGGCACTGTGTCAGGCACAATACGTACAAAATGTGCCAGTAATGCCAACGCAATGCGCCACTCGTGAGCTTTTTCAGCCGCGCTCATCGCAGCGTTAAAGGACGTCCTTAGCATTGAACTCCAAGATGAATATGAATCAAATTGAAACATGAATCAAACACATTGGCAAGATTGACCTCAGAGTTGGTGGTTTGGTTTCATTGTTTCACTCTTACTTCTCCTTATGAGACCCCATGATAACCACGGAAAAAAATATGGTAACAATGGAAAATCTTTGGGTAACCCGGGAAATGAGCAAACAAAACCACGGAATTGTTTTTCTTTATTTTTCTTTGTATTTAGTACTCGGATGAAACCTGGGGAAAGATATTTGATATCTGGGATGCTCTCCCTTCGTTTGCTTCATATTTTGTTCTTCGAGGATACCTGGGAGGCAAATCCAAACCCGAGCCACCGAGTAAACCAAGTACCAAACTCCAGCCACCAAGTACATCCCCAGGTATCCCAGGTATCCTCCGAATACTAAATACAAACAAAAAATGAAGAAAAGGAAGGCCCAGGTATCCCCCAAGGTATAAAAATTCGGTGGTTTTGTTTTCCCTATTCCGGGGTTACCATAAAGGGTTTCCATGGTTACCATGTGGCATATCTCTTTATTGACGCACACTCCAAACAACCTTTTTGCCTTTCAAGTGATGACGTGCACTATGTCGAACATTTACCACATACTTGAGCACGCAAAAACAGAAACACGTCAAGGCACGTGATGCTGCTGAATTGCAGGCAAGACTCGTGTCAGCCAGCTTCTTCGCACACATAATTTCAAGCAAGGCGAGGGCAAGTTGCCATTTCTCTGACTTCCTCAAAGCTTTTGTTGCTGGTCTGCATTTGTCAGAGTTTCTGAATTTGATGTTGTTCCTTAACATTGAATGGTCCACAACATCTTAAACATCTACGTGTTTTTCGGAAAAAGGACTAAAACAAGACGACTCTGTCGTGCTTCGCGAAAAGTGTCTCACAGGCGCTGATGGCTCCATTGCAGCTCACCGTGTTGAGGTCTGTCTTCATAGACTCCATACCTCGCGGGCGCCCACGGACTTTGATGGGTCGCCGGGTGCCGGCGTCACTTTTTTTTTTGGGTTTCTGGCCAAGGAACCCCATAAGATTGACAAGGCAATCGACCAATGACATGATTTTTCACAAGCTGTGATGGCTGCACCTCAGCTCAATTCCGCGAGTAAAAATTTCCAAAACCTGTCAAACATAACACAATGAGCAACATCTACCAGCTACATCCAGCTACCAGGTACCCTATTGCTGCGGCATGCAAGCGAGATGCCGTAGCTCACAACGTTTGGCTTGAATAACTTTTGCTGCATGAGCTGCAAAGATCCCGCACCAAAGCACCACCTCGACTCGCACTGGAAAATCCATAAGTTGACAAAGTTGGGCTACCATGGAAACCCCCAAAGAAACCCACTTCCCTGGTCCAAGGAAACTTAGAAGTCTAACTTCCCACAATATGGACAGTTGAAAAGCAGAGCAGAGAAGTAAAGTCAGAAGAAAGAAGATACAGGTGCGTGAAAGTCAGAAGATAGAAGATACAGTCGCGCGAAATGTTAGGAAAGTCCCGAATCGTTATGTTTTTCCCGTGATTCGTGGGTCGGGAAGGTCCAAAAGTAGGCTTGCTAAAGCAAGCGGGTGCGGAGACATGTGGCTAGAGCAGATGTAAAAAATGGTATGCCGCTGTGGCGCGAAGCACGCTTCCAAGTCAAAATGTTAAAGACCACTTTTTGAAGTTAGGAGGTCGAAAAATTGCACGCCGCAACTCAACATGCACAAAACACCGCATGCCCGGACCACTTTTGGAAGTTCGGACCACATAGATCATTACTCAGTCAGTTTTTCAGTCATTGAATGACTTAGTTCCTCGCTTACAGAGTCAAACACTTAATCAGGTCCTCACTGAGTCAGTAAGTTACTTGGTGACTTGGTCAGTTAGTCAGATCGTCAGTTAGGCAATAACTCAGTGAGACAGTTACACAGAAAAACAGAGGAGCATGAAACACCTCTCGATCCGTCAATGTTGTTGCTCTGCCCCATCCGTGACTGACAACAACCAATCTCTCCTCTTGGAACTTCCGCCCCTAGGTTACTTGGTAAGTGTCCATATCACCATTCCTATCAAGACCCTTCCCCATTGCAATCAGGAAAATGAAAACAGGGGCCAACACTGGACACATGTTCACACCGTGATTCCAGCTTTGCAAACAACCACAGTGTTCAGCTCAGGGTGCTGGGAAACACTGTTGCCAGCCCGAATCGCTGCACTGAAGCCTCTGAAGGTAGAGGACATTTGTTTTCCAGATATTTTGGCAAATCACATGAAACACATGTCACACATCGGCGGCGAGCATCGAAGACAAGCAACTAATCACATCAGATGCTTGGCGGTCAAAAAGGCTAAATGCTTGAGACCAACTGCTGGCCTTCTCAACCACCTGAGATTTCCGACATGCTCCAAATCTACAATAAACATCAATCAATCAACCAGTTTGCTCATTTAAAGGTTTCAGATGTTTCAGTACATTCTCCCTCACAGCGCCCAGGGGCAGAAATGGCCGTACTTCTGATGATTTGGTTGATCTTGATCTGCAGTGCAGACGTCTCCTACCACTATCACGTGTCAACAAACAGGAAAAAGAGATTGGGCTTCACAAATGGATCTCTCGAAACAAAAGTTTAGAAAGACCAGAGGCTGAGTCCTCCAAAAGCCCCAAGGCCCTCCTCCATAAAGCATAAACTTGGCATGCAGCAACGGCTTTTCCCATGATGATCCTTGGTTGTTGGACATCGAATACAACTAGGTGCATATGTGCAATATGTGCAATATGTGCATATGCCTAGCATCAAAAGCTCAGCCTAGGTCTCCTAGGTCTGGCAATTTCTGCCGGGCAACTGGTTAGGTTGCAAGCTCCTGGAGCTCATGTCATGTAAGACCCGAAAAGCTTGCAGCCAATCTCTGGCACTTGCCCCAATCGCCAAGCTAAAAGTGATGGCACTCGCTTCAAGGAGGACCTGCGACGTGCTTTTCGTTGATATTCTGCCTCTTTTCGTACCTTTCTTTACCTTTCTTATCTTTTATGCCTCCCAGAAACTCTGCCCTTGTCGGCGTCACGAAAATATGACCACACACATATCACCTTATATCAATTTATATCATCCCTTCACACTTAGTCACTTCACACCTTCTGATGCATGTAAGATGGTGTAGTATAGCAAGTATAAGTACACTAAGTACACTAAGTACACTTTTCTTGATCTCCCAAACTCAACTTGCTCGAACCTTGCCGAGCTCTGCAAAAAGGCTTTCTGCTACGTGCCACGCATTGTCTCTAATGCAGGCGCCACTCGCAGCATTGAAACTCACCTGGCGAAGCCACGACTTATCTTTGAAATGGTATAACATTGTATCATGTCACACTTCATTTGAAATGTTGCATATTCATCTCACACTTCCAATTCAAGTCGCAATCAAAATATGAATATCAAAAGTTATGACACACAGGATGTGCAATCTTTGTATTTGTTCCGGAGGCCTGAGATTGCACCACGTTTCCACGCAGCAGGAGCATGGCCTTGCGCCAATGGCACGTCATGGCAGCGCTAAGGCCTCGGCAAACGCAGGTCCAGATGTCAAGAGAAGCGAATATTTTTTGAAGCGAATATAGCGTATCAGAGTATCAGAAGCGAATATACTTCGACAAGCAATGTCAAAAGATATCAAAAACAAACGATTCAAACGATGCCATTCGATGCCATTTTTCGCTGCAAATGTTCCACACAGTTTGCAGGCAAAAGGCTAAAAACATCGGGCTGCTTTGACTTTGATGTCATAATACTCAAAGTCCATACAGCTCCTGTCGAATACTGTCATGAACAGCTGTATGTCAATGATGTGATAGCATCAAGAGTATATGTTATATGTATTCTCTCATGCCACTATCCCACTCTGATGCAACTTTGATGCCACTATCTCAGTTCGAGCCACACTCCTTGCCAGTCTTTGGCCAGGCCCAGTTGATGAATCGCTTTGTTGGTGGCAATGTCCGAGTGACAGTGACGTGGGTGGCAGGTCACCGTCATCACAGTCATCACACATCCTTCAAATCCTTCAATTCCTATCTCGGATCAGCGCAGGGACATCTGCGTCTAGCTCTAGCAACCTGCACTGCCGAAGTTAGGGGTGCAAATGCAGTTAACATGGAGCCATGTGGCTGCAGACCACTGTTCCAGTGAAAACGCAAACCTTCGAAAGATGTTTCAAGTTTGCATGAAATTCATGAAATCATCAAACGTGACCAAAACTTCTTCACAAAAACCTCAGGTTTTGGCTTGTCTGTGAAGGCCTTGATGCGCCGATCGATGGTGTCCCTTGCCACAGTGTGTCGGCACGTTGAAAATCTTCAAAAAACCCAAGGCCTTGGAAGGTTATCTTTCAGCGCGGCCTGGCAATTCGGCATTCTGCAAACTCAATCAGACTCAGCAAAAACTCAAATTGCTTTTGCAGGCTGTCTTTTTGGAGCTATCCGGGCTCCAAAGTTTCTGCGAAATCCCAGCCTTGATATAGCGGCTCAACAGGTTGTTCGTCGATGGGTCTGGACCTCCTTCTTTGAGTGCCAACACGACTAACCTGGCTCGGTCGGTCAATTGCTATAGCTCTGTAGAATTGCTGTGGCAATTTAGTCACTGATTGCAATTACGTTGTGCACTTGAAATGAAAATTGCCATTGCTTATGATGCATCACTGCCGGCCTCAAATGCTTGGCGGTCAGCTTGGCCTCGCTGGTTTTGCAGTTGTCCGGTGCATACGTCAAATAAATACTGATTTATTTATATATATATATATAACAAATATATGTATACATATACCTACAAATAGAAATACTGATATACCACCTTATTCCGGACAAACATCACCAACTTTCACCGGACCTGCTTGCGCTCAGCTGGCCTTGGGGAGCGCTCTGACTACATTGAATACTACTGATACCCAGCTGGATACCTCATGCAGGACTTCATCGACTTCATCTTCATGATCTTCATGGTTCGGTTCAGTCATTGAGAGCTCTGCCCCTTTTTACCTCTGATGTTTTTCTCATAATTCCGGCCTCTGACCTTTGTATGAATGATCATCAATGATCACTGGGCAAAAACAAACACCACAGACTGACACCGTCAAAACTGCGTGAGTTTTCAGGCATCTGGCGATGACTCTGCCATCCGACCGACGTGCTGCCTTAGTCTTGACGGTGCCATTGTCAACTCGACAGCATCAACGAATTGTGATCCCGGCTTTGTAGAAGTTGGCTGACAGCATGCCAAGGCCTTAAAACAAGAAACATCGGCAGCTCTGATGGCACGGTATGGAATGGGAATATCTGGCATGTATGGTCTGCTTATGTTTGTTTACTTGCAGCTCAGAGGCCGAAGAGCGAAAGCCTCAACTTGGTTCGTGTCTGCGTTTGCAAATGTCTGGTATTAAAAAACGTTTATCATTGTTTATCTTTCTATTTGATTATTTGATTCTTCACGTTGTCCAAATGACCGCATTCTGTTCGTGGCCTCCCAAAGACATCTGACCTGGTTGGTGCCTGGCACAGGCTCATGCACATCACTTTCTCACTAGTAAATGTGAAAAATGTGAAAAACACATGTGTGCAACTTGTGCAACTGTCACAAGGACCTTTCGAGTAGTCGATACAGCTGGCGCAGCCAGAGTAGGCCTAAAAGTCTGCAAAGTTGTGATTGAATTCACATGAGTCCACAAAGGTTACCGGTTATTGTATGGTTATTGTATTCCATTTCAGTGCCTAAGTCCTTTTCGCCAATTCAGATTCGCAAAGAACGTACACGCTCTCGACAGAAAGCATGCGCCTCCATCTTGGCACCACCTCGATCCGTCGACACAAGAAACTGAAAAACAGCCGAGACGTTCAAACTCTGAGCTCACCGTCACAGCAGTAAAGGCTGCCATCTGAAAATTGGATTTCTGCTTGAGCCACTCTGATGGGAAAACCCTGAAAGTCACCCTGCAAAGCCGGGCATTGAGAACGTCGAATTGGCAAAAGCACATACCTCACATAGCTTTTTGAGCGATTTCAGCGCAAAATCAAGGTAAATCAGTTCTTTGGGCACTCTTGTAGCCCAGTACATTGCTACAGTGATCGTAGAAATGTGCGGCGCGACACAAAAAACCGGAGTTGAAGGCACTTGTCGGCCAGGCATGACGGCCGGTTTTCGAAAAAGGTTTGGATGGAGCCATCCATCGAGCTGCTTGCCACAGGTTGCACCTGACCGCATATGGGGCCAGGATGGGCCAGGGGCACCCGCTGCGAAGTGTTTGCTAAGCACAGATCTTCTTGAGGAGCATCAGATTGTAGGCCACACAGTCCAAGGCACTCTCAAAGCATACGGAGGAGCCAGTAAAGATGGTGTTCCTTTGTCCCTGCAGTTCCAAGATCTTCCATGGTAGTCCTTCAGACAAGCCTTTGGCATCAAAACGTGGGAAATATGGCCATGCTTTTTGGACCTTCACATCCACATGTTCTTCTCCAGCATAACTTTTCAAGTTTTCCTCCAAGACGTTGAGAAGTTTTGATGCATCTCCTGTTTCTAAAGGTCGATCCATGTATTGATACGCCACACGAAGCTCACTCCCATCACTTGGAATCTCTGGACGAGCTGCCATGCGACTATTCCGATGTCCATAGAATTGTCCAACTCCTGAGGGATGCATTGCACCCATCTTTCCGAACCAGAATTCGACTGTATGTTCATGGTCTGTGGTCTTCCCCTTGTACAACGTGGGACGTGGTTGTTAAAACGGATTCCGTCAACTTGGAGAAGACTGCCTCTTCTGGATCCAAATCTGTGAGGTGTCGGAAGCGATAGAGGTCAATGGATGAAAACATCCGCCTCAAGTTGTTTCTCTACTCCTTCGTGGGTGTATTTCACTTCCACAGTCGGAGTGCGTTTGATGGAAGTCACAGTTGCACCCGTGACATACTTCACTTCATCTTTATGGGTGGCCACCATCTTCTTCCAAAGTGACTGCCATCCATTCTTCAACAAAGAGACGATGATTTCATCAGATCCAAGTGCTGCTCGAATACTGCCATTCGTTGTGTCAGGATGATGCCACCAAAGCAAGTAAAAGGCGGGGATCTTATCCAAAATCCCATAACCCTGAACTTGTTGGCTGTAAAGGAAAACAGGCTCCAGAATTTCCAATCCATTCTGCTTCAAGAATTCCATGGCGGTCATGTTGATTCGGTTCCAATCCTTTGGCTTCGGGGGCAGGCCATATGGATATTTGCCAAAAATGCTTTCATGGAGTCGGCCATACTTCACCAAGGCAGCAAAAATAGGAATGTTCTGTGCACTGTTTGGAAGGCATCTACAACAGCCTGACGTTGTTGTTTTCTCTGACTCTTCAAGCACCCAATCAAAGTATTCCAAGCCTTTTGTGTATTTCTGCTTGTCTTCATCAGAAATTCTGACCCCAAATACCATGCGACCCTTCTTTTCGTTGGCAAAATTGCTTTCCAGGTTGTCCTGCAAACTTCCGAAGGGTGAAGAGAATAAGACAATCACTTAACACTCCAAAGACCGGGCAATCAAATTTACCACTCTGAACTCACCGCATCGTCTTTCGCGTCCAAACCTGGAGCTAGGAGCTATAGGGTTATAGATATGTAATTTTATCTAACTTATGATTTTCATAAAAAAAAAAATATATATATAGATATAACTTATACATCTTTGGGGTTGGTAATTCAGCATCTGGCATGCCGGTCAGATCCGGCCTTGTCATACTCTTCCAGGAGTTTCCGGATGAGTGTGTAACCTGGAGACATATAGCAAGTTCCCAACTCATGTGGCACCTGAGGCTGCGAGGGGTCGTACATCGTAAGGGACTTTCCACCAACTTCAGGTTCAGCTTCCAAGAGAGTCACGTTCTTGTAGCCCTTGGCAGCCAAACACGCAGACATATGGACTCCAGCGGGTCCGCCACCAACAATGACAATACGCTTTTCCTGCACGTCTCCAAGTTGCAACAGTTGCAACAATCACAAATTGACAAACTGTATCAAACTGTATCAAACTGTCATAAAATTCAACTTGAACGAAACGTCAATGTGAAGATTCTTCAATTTCTGTCCGTAAGCAACTGTCAACGGTTTTTCAGAGTCATGCTCCCAGCCTTGCTCAGCTCCAAACATGATGGCAACAACTTGTGGTTGGGGTTTGGATGGTCTTCTGAGACATTCGGAAAGAGTGCATTGAGAATCACCATGGCAGGTACTGGTTGTACGGACTCTCGTCTGATAGCCTCGCCTGAAAAATCTGATCCTTACGGCTCAGCCATGAAAATTGAGGTCAACTCGTGAAACCCCTGAGACAGGTCAAGCTGTCAAGCTGTCAAGCTGATTTATGATTTATATAAATTGATTCAAGTCTGCAAGCACAACACAAAAAGTACATCGCTGGATCATGCATCTGCATCATTTCGGTCAAGCAAATTCTTGCAAATCCACAAAGCCACTTTGTTTGCAATTCGCAATTCGCCCATGTCTTGTGCTCTCCACCGAGTTCTTTAACTCAGTATGATGCAGGCCACCGATACCTTTTTGGCATCTTTTGGCCACGCAAATTGTCAAAGCTGCCTTGGCGTGAGACGTCTTGTTGAGGACAACATCCATGCGACTTTGCATATCAAATTGTCAAAGTCACCTCCTGGGAGTGAGACATCTTGAGTGAAAATCTCGGAAATTTGTGTTTCATCCAAGGTCTTAAATCGTTGTTCATCATGTGCAAAAAGTAAACCTGAGGTTTCACAAATGGCAGTGTTGATACCTGGATCCTCTCGTACTTTGTGCTCAGATTGCCTTGGAAAAATCCACACCTCTGGCGACAGTGCCACCGGCAACTCTTCAGTTTCAAAGGGGTCGGAGCTTTGAAACCTTCTCCGTTCACCTGGTGGAACCAACATGACGTTGTGCGGAATATCCTTTTCCTGCAAGAAGGCAATGATTTTACCAGCAAGAATCGACAAAGCATCCAAATCAGCTGGTGCAGAAACTCCAGCTCCGGCAGTCAAAATCAAAGCTCTACTGTACCAGTCTGTTTCCACGAGAATCTCTGCACAAACATTGCCCTCTGAACAATCCCCTCCAATACGTGATCGTTTCGCCGCTTCAACTGGGAATCGTTTCAAGCCAGCGTAGTTCAAAAACATGCCATGGAAATGAAAATGATTCACGGATGCATGGGCAAGCAACGAATTGAAAAGCACTCGGAAGTCTGGCCGAGCAGACTCCTTAAGCAGCTCGAGTCCACAAAGGATCAAATCAGTGGTCAGTTGTTGTGGTAAACATTGTGATAAATCTGGCACGAAGAGCGTGTGTGCAACCAAGAGCGGGGACGCACAAGCAACTGCTGAAATTGACCTTCCAGCAACTTCTAAATGACTTATGACTTCTCCATCTTTGATCTTTGTGAAATTGAAGGCTGCAGGGTCAGGCTGCCTGACTACTTTCACTTCCTTCGCCCAGTCTGGCTTCCGTTTGGCTTTGAAATGTTCTGGGGAATAGTGCAAACTTAAGCCCAAGGTCCCATCAACTTGTCTTCGCAACATGCTGGATGGGTGTGATTGAAGCAAGCCGTCCTTGGCCACGCGAGTAAAACCTGTCAGGATCTCCTTATCAAATTCACTTTCTTGAGTCTTCTCATCTCGTGATGTGCAGCAAAACAGCCGGTTAAAGATGGCCTGAAACATGGCAAAATTGTGGAATTGCAGCTCTCGTAATTCTGAGCTTGAACAAAATGAGCCTGTGCCACGAAGGAACAACTCCACGCTGGAATGAGAAAAAAAATTGATTTTGGCATCGGCCTTATGAAGAACCGGAAAAAAGGAACTCATGCAACTTGACCATGGGCTTTTGGGAACATGAAGGAATATATAAATTCGTAAACACCTTCCAGCGCCTCACTAAATCCTAATCCCCGGGCCAAACATGGGATGGTTCTAAATAGCGTGGTCCTGTCATCATGTCGACCAATGAATCACAAGAGCTATTTATACATCAAACGTCTACGTGTTGTCACTCACCAACGCGGCCAACATATGATGGTAGCGTCCTTTTATCCCAAAAACGAATTCTGAATCACAAAACATATGAAAGACTGAACGCCAAACAAAGGAATGAACAACCGAAAAATGGAACCACAAAAAGGATTGTTTCAACTTGGGAACGTGCACTGGAACGACTGCAAAACAAACATAGGGACAAGACAACGCAAAACAATCGAACACCCAAAAATAACCAAACAAAGAAAAAAAACCAAACAAGGGAAAACAAAGGCGGAAAAAACCAAACGAAGAAAAACAAAATCAATGAAACAAAACAAATAACAACAAAAGCAACGAAAGAAAAAAACAATGAAATGATCAAATAACGAAGGACCGACACATGCATTTGTAGGGGCACTGGGTTCATTCTGTGTGTGGTCGCAATGGAGAACAAAAGTTTTTCAAAAGAGGTTGGGGATCAAAAAAAATATTCAGCCAGACTGCTGCAAGAAATGCAGCAATTCCTCAGGGTTCAGGATCAAAAAAATAAAAGAGGGATCAACAAAAAAAACTAATTTTCAGTGTCTTGACAAACAGACTGGTTTCGAGTGTTGGCGCCTCATATTAGATGAGCATGGACATCCCATGAGATACCTCTTGACTCTGGCCTTTGGCCACACAACCTGCCGACCTCAGACGTTCGTATATCTCTCACTTGGACGACTCGGACAGCCAAACGGATAGCATAGGTTTCCGCCAGGAGGACGACTAGAAAACCACATTGTCACAGCTAACTTGATGTTAAATGAAACTGAGGCTGTAAGAATCCCCGTGTGGATCATCAACTTGCTGGGGATCAGAACTGTAATCATATTGCAAGTACAAAGGCTTGGGATGATGGACGGATGCAACTATGAATAGTACGTTTTTTCATTGAATCTTGCTGTACATAAAACTTCTTGATTTTGACTTCTGCCACATACACGTAGATTTGGTTCATTCCGCCCTTGCGCGGTGAAAGCGCCTGCCCATGGCGTGCAGGCCTGACTTGGCAAAAACAACCAAAACATGTTCATGCCAGCCTTTTTTAGTACATGAAAACCATGTTGCTGATAAAAACAACACCACGTCTAATTGTTTCTGCGTGAATTGCATTCCTTCTATTATCACACAATCAAGAAGTGTACCAAGTTTGCAGTGTTCAAATCCTGCACGCCCTTTTCGTATCAAAATTGGCCTGGACTGGCTTTGTTTTGCCCGTAAAAAAGATAAGGAGCGGCTGAGGAGATTTCATTCCACCCCACAGAGACCGACAAGTACCTCCGAACGAGGACGGGTCAGGTGACCGGCAAGATTCAGAGAAGGCGGAAGATCCGGAGGAGGAGTCGAGTCAATCCGGAAAATCAGCATCTGAAGCCGAGCCTGAAGAAGGCCAACAAAGAGAAGGTAAAAGAAAAACGAAGAATGCGTTTGACACCATGCTGAAGATCATACAAGGGATGCAAAAGATGCAAGAACAAATCCTGACTCACAAGGGGAGGTCAGGAAGAGATAAGGCAAAAAGCAATGAGGATGAAGCACTTCGAGGAGGAGTCGATTTGCATCATCTTCCTGAATGGTCTCCGGATACAGCACCGGTGGATCTACAGGACTGGCTTCTTTAGGTGCATCAGTGCTTCGTCGCACGAGTGGTGGGCCCTGACTTTGGATGCCGCGAAGAAGTGGTACAAGAAGCATCAAGAGTTGAAGCCGATCGAGGAGTTGCAGCATAAGGTCTTCAGAGCTGCAAAAGTCAAAATGGAAGAGGTTGGAGAGGAGGGCAAGCAACCTGCTTCTTCGAGCCCTTCCAGAGAGTCAAAGAGAGGACATCATTGCTGGAAAAGATCTCTCGGTGCTGGCCATCTTGAGGAAGCTCATGGTGAACTATCAGCCCAGGGCCAAGAAAAAACTGCAGTACTGTCGGCGTTGGAGATCCCAGCTGAAGCCAACACAATAGGAGATGTGATTACAGGATTGAGAAAGTGGCTTCGGTGGAAGAAACCGGCCGTTGACATGGGCCTGGTTTTGAAGGATCCCTCAGTGTTGCTTCGTGGGCTGGATAGACTGGAAAGGTGGTCAACGGTTATCCGACCCTGCAGTTTCGCATCCTCACGAGGACAACTTTGATGATTGACGCTGTTCCCACGGGGATAGAATCGGATAGAATTAGTTGGCAAAATGTGTTTTGTGGCCGAGCTGGATCAAGAAGTCAGCGGCTTTGCAAGCACCTAAAGTGAAGTTCGAAGAAGGAAAGGGTGAGGAAGAAAGGCTGAGGAAAAGAAGGATGCTCCGGATGTCGTAGGGGTAAGGCTTTAAGGGCTGTCGATTCTCACATGATCAAAAGGATGACTTGAAGCGTTGTTGGGCACGTGGTTTGACAAAACACTTCAGCAACAAGTGCCCTGTGAAAGAAGGTGGATCGTCACCTTCTCCACCTATGATGTCCAAGGCTGAAAGACCGAAAGAGGAAAGTAAGAATGGCAAAGGAGAAAAGGAAGAGACTCAGTCAACTCGAGCAGCGCTGGGTCAGGGGGAGGACATGAAACTACTACTTGAGGAGGCTTCGAGAATGTTGAAGTCGATGCCAGGAGCCGCTGAGAATAGTGGATCCAGTGAAGATGGTGAAGCAAAAATCAGGAATCTACAGAGGCAGTTAGATGAGCTGAAAGGGGGGACGATGAGAGTCTTGAGGTTAGCCAGAGTCCAACCATGCAATGAAGAGATGGGCTTGTTGTACTCAGGAGCCACACATTGTCTTCGACCCCCTCTGCACCGGGAAGATCTCACGAACCACACCCTGGTGAAGATCAACTTGGCTGGAGGCCAGTGTGCTGAGCTTCACATGAGCCCTGGGAAGGTGATAGTGGGAACTGAGGGTGTAGAGCCGATTGTGTTTGCTGATGGTTGCATTAGCATTTCACCTTTCACGTGAAACCTTGCACGACATGTGCTACTGAAGCCACTTTGAGTGCCCAAAAAGAGCTGAGTCCTTGGAGCTTGTTTCAAGACTTAGCACAA
>Ga0126337_10000368_pt1 | contig 21807 bp, 14 predicted proteins | sample DipCmetagenome_FD_92527 | JGI IMG/M metagenome (GOLD analysis project Ga0126337, IMG submission 92527) | Coral microbial communities from La Bocana,Puerto Morelos, Mexico - Diploria C A metagenome | ecosystem: Host-associated > Invertebrates > Cnidaria > Coral | place: La Bocana,Puerto Morelos...
ACGAGATTGACACGAAAGTTGTTTATCCTAAAACGCCTCGTTTTCATGACTAGGTACCAGTTTTTTACCGTGCGTCCGCCATTTATGAAATCGGTGTATAAAGTATTACCTTTTTCACAACGGTCTCCATAATATCTTTCAGTACAGTGGCAAAAGTAGCTGTCATTTTTCTTTACTATGCAGCTTCCTTGATGTTGGCAAGGGTCGCTGGTACATGGAGTCACTAAATGACGAGAAAAGTATTTATAGCTTCACATTTTATTAACTGGTAATAATTGCTAATTAAGTTGTCTAAGTTTATAGGGGTTACACAGATAAGCAGGAGAAGAGAGTGTCCAGGATAAATTGCATAGGCTTGCTCAAAGCGAGCCAATCAAGGTTTAAATTGCTCGTTCAAATGACGGTGTCAATTACACGATTTAAAACGATTACAAGGGAAACACTGAAAATTGCACCCAGAGCTAATTTAATGAACGTGCATTAAAACCAGAAGCGCCAAAGTAAATTTAACTCTAACCATGGACGATTAACTGATAACAAATAAATATTCCACTTTCAACTGCTTAGTCTGATTAAAAAAGGCTAGTTCACGAGTGAAATTCGTCGTTTGAGTAACTGAACTAAGACTACAAATAAGTTACCATATTGAAAGAGGGAGCCACATCAACCTTAGCTAGTCCTCCATCCCGGCCGAATTGTAACTAAGAGATGTTGGTTTTTGTTTTTCAAACCACATATGGCACCCAGCAGTAATCAAACCCTGCTCCCCCTTAACTCATACTTATACTTAACTTATACCTAACAGTATAGTTTATTATGTAAAGGATTCAGATTTTTCCCTTGATGAAAATGACATAAAGTTAAAACCATACGTCATCGTGCGTGAGTTTTCCATTAAATTAAAGGTTGCCAAAAAGTGCATTGTTGGTTGGTGATGACGTTCCGCTTTTTTCTCTAATGGCTGTCAAACTTTCTTCTCCCATAATAAATTTTCTCCTTGAGGAATTTAGAATCTACACGATGTATTTTTAGCGGGAGGCAGGGAGAGAGCAGATGGAATCAACGCTTTCCGAATGTCCTCATGGTTTGTTTTGAAAACTGAACTTTGTTTTTCAAACAACTGGGATCCTTGGAGATTTGAGTCAATTTCGAAAAAACGAAGACAAAAATTGACTTAGGTTATGTAATTTAAAATGGTTTTTAAGTTCTGGATGTGATGATTAGAAGGCGTGCTATAATAACGAAAATCATACCTGTATAAGCTTGGCTTCCATCAGTTAAAACAATCAAGCCATAGATGAAAAGTCGGAGGGTCTAAAACGTCAGTTAGGTTAATAACTACATCAGCAACCTAGCCACTTAAATCGCAAAGAGTAACCTCACCTTACAAGCATATGGCGACAAGTTTACATCCATTTTTTCATCATCGATCAACACATGAAAAGGCAAAATTCATGTCAGGGAATATTTCATATACATCCTTTTGTAGGTAACAAATTATGTTTAACTGTGATGCTTTTCAACGAGTAGACGAGTAGCCCTGCTGTGATTATTATTGAAGAAAGCGTGCACCGTATTTCGATGGTCACAATAACGAAGCAATTATTTTTGTTTTCTTTAGAACACTTTCAAAAATATAGGAAACCCTTGTTTTTTGTTTCTTTTTTATGATTTATTTAAGTGACTGAATGAAGGCTTGCTCACTGCTTGCGTTCCCATATCATTCCTCGTGTTTCTAGAGCTCATTCAAAGTATGAGCACAGAAAATTATTTTCCTAAATTACGAAATTCCTCAAGACTGTAACAGAATCTATGAAAGTGAATGATACAGCGAACAACAACAAGTATTTCGCATGAAATGTTTGTTACTGTTTGTATTGTGATCATGGCAAACATAATCGGTTAAAATTCCTGTTTACGAATGATATCCTACAGCGTTTATTCAAAGATACGGCGCAGTGCGGTTTGTTTTTCGCTGTGTACACGGTGAAATATTTGGAAATCATTTTTAACTTTGGTGCTTTTGACAGCGACGAGGAAACGAAATTCGGAAGTTAACTATCAAGGACAAAACTTAACCAGGTGGCCCCTGGCACCAAGTTACTAAGCTTTATATATTTCCGTACTTATTTAATTAGTGATTTCACCTGATCGGTAATTGCTACCTTCGTTTGCGTGAAATCCTTTGACAGCAGTTTGACATATATTATTTATTTGACAAATTAAAAGAACTTTGTAAACAACTGTATACAAAACGTGAGCAGAAAATGTGTTAACTGCAAATTTGAATCCTCTGCCTATACTGACCGAGAAATAAATGGTGTTTGTTTTTATGGCAACAAAGACCATGACTAGCCTTGTGTGCAGATAATTTGAAATCCTTGGTTTCAGATAGACACTATGCTCCTAACTAGCTGCAAAAAAAGATCTTTGACATAGATATCGTAAAACGCATTAAAATGCATGTAGACAAGTATTGACAATTGAATATTAAAACTGGTAACAGTATCAGTAAAAATTCATACTTTCGCTTCGTTTTGTGATTTCAACTTTTTGTGCCAATTTTCTTTTATTTTGTAGCAAAAGCTTTGAAACTCTTGAACCCAAATATTAAAATACACATTAACTTTTTTTCCAAATTTCTTCATTTCTTAAATAAAGGAAAGAAAAACGTGATTTGCGACAGTTTTTTTACAAGTTTTACTACCAATGCCTATTTGTCCCTTTTACATATTACTCTCGTTAAAGGTTACTTGATTCGGACGTAAGATCGTCGATGGTGTAACAAAAAAGAAGCCAATATTTTGTGCAAACAATTTCATTGTAATTTTGCTCCTCTCTCTATTCTATTGTTTTCTTATCCTTGAATATACGGCTTGTTATCTTTTAAGTGAAATTTATGTTTTAAAGTGCAGCTACTTTATTGAACACCTTATTCATTACCGTACACGATACGAAACAATATTCTGAGTTCTTCTAATAAGAGTAAACCTATGATCGTATGTAGATCGGTCCGACGACAGCCAGTGAACCATATGGGTCTAAATGTGATACAACTCCCGCTCACTTTATTTACCACTTGTACAAATCTTACCATGGATGATTATTACGATCGACATAGTACAAACAACCACAGCTTAACCACGCCAAAACAAATTGGGTTTAGAGACGTGTGCGCGTGCACAGATTTATCGGCCGTACGGACAAATAGCCTAAGAAATAAAATCTGATTTGACTGGACGTCATTTGTTCAATGCAGTTCCGTAGAGAACTGTTTGTTTTGCGCATGACTATTCTGCCCTTTCTTAGAAATAAGACACGCCTTTCAGCAGTGGAATGTTCTGTGAAATGACTTTATTATGCAATCAATTGCGTGCTCTGACATGTAGATATAGTTTAGATATACAAATAAATTACTCAAATATTATTTTTTAGTTTTATATGTAATTAAGACAATCCAAAACGCATCTTAACAAAAACAAGACAACTTTGTGTCGAACAGCAACCATACTATAGTAGTTGATCACCATATTATTTAAGCTGTTTAATCCAACCCCTTTTAGATGAAGTCTTCTTAAACTCAGAAAAATACAGTGGATTTAAACAACTAATCATTTCTAAGGTTAATTTTAGTAGTCTAACCGTTTGTGCCATACTATGGTGAAAAATCAAATAAGAACATTTTTACTGGAGGGGGAGACCTAACAAAATTCGACAAGTTCCTAAGATGTTATTACAATTCAGCTAGTTTCCCATTAAAAAACGTATATAAAAGAGATGTAATGTTATGCCTGGGTGCTTTATTTTGAAGGTGCGTTTTTAATAAGTCTAAAGTAGAAATATCCCTTTTGAGAGGTTGGATTTATGTACCTATAAGAGGTTTTGTTTTTTTTACTGTCTTGCACTATTTAACAGCATTCACAGAAGTTTTATATAAAACTTCATTTAACACTTAGTTCAGAAGTGAAGTTGCGTACAAGAACAAAGAATGGGAACGTAAAGGGCATAGGACACTTTTCTTATATTCTGCTGCATTTTTGGACCTTATTACCACGCACGTGCACACCTCGCATGGCTTTGAAGAGTCAATAAGCTTCATTGACCGGTAGATTGATTGATAATCAGGTAGAGTACATTGAGAAACTCATCTTCCTCCTTAAAGTGGTCAGTCACTGTGTTTTCCGTTCGCCGAGTAAGCGCAGATAGTCTTTCCTCTATTTTCTCCAATCTCTGCACGGTGCATTGGATGATACTTTCAGAATTCAAACAGAATGGCTCTGCGTCAGAACTGCACAAGTTAGTAAACGTCACGTCATCGCAAAAAAGCTTGAATTCAGGTTTTCTTTTGCCTTCCTGAAACATTTCCATGAAACGTTCACCAATGAATCGGACCATTTCAAGCTGTTCGGCACTTTCTTCGACGTTTGTCTTTGCGTCTGTGTACGACTCATTTAGGACGGAAACCAACATATTCATAAGGACGACAGTCATGCATAACATGAACAAGAGAGCAAACGTTGGGCCAATAAAGGGCTTGTCATTACGGAGGTCATCGAGAGGGACTGCAGTTCCTAAAAGAAACTGAAACTGCGAGACGACTGACTGCTGGTAGCTGGAGTAGTTAGGGACCGTGCCACCAAAAAATGTCATCCCTGATATCACAAAAGCATTGAAGACGATAAGAAAGACACCAAAGTAAGACAATTGGTAGCCCACAGACTGGCGGAAGGAGGAAAACAAGTAAATTACGTAAGGATTGAAGCGTATGAGATTTAAAAGCTTCAGGGTCACCATAAAGACGGCAACAGCGATTGAAGCATTTTCCCAGTTGGCCCATTCTAATGCTGAGTGAAAATGCATAATTTCAAAGGGATTGGCTTGAATTGCTTTGATGCTCTGCAATATACTTTTGGATCTAATCATATAGAATAAAACGGAGGCCACAGAAGATACAATCATTAAGAAGTCAATCATATTCCAGACAGACTTGAAAAATACATGGCGCTGCCGGTAAAGGTGGAATAACATCATGATGAAGTTAAAAAGCACCATGGCCATAAACAAAAACTGGCAAATGAGATAGAACATCAGAGCTCCTGACTCTGTACTGTACAACTCAAGTGTTTCAACCTTCCTTGAAGTGTAGGCAGCGCCAGTAGCGATCATCTCGAAGAAGTAAGTAGCGATGCTGATTAAGTTTGTATTAATGTTAAAAACAGCGAACTCTAGAATAACCGCGCGAGTCTGGCGATCAACCCATCCGTGTTCAAGTATCTCACTTAAGACACCAAGGGCAGTGTTTTCGTCGTAGCCTAGGACCGCAGTGTAGCCACCTCCTTGATATGTATTGTATATAGCTTTTGTTGGATCATTTTGTAGTTCTTCAGCTGTTTGGTAACGCCAAGGTTGTGGACACATTCGCAGAGCCGTTGGCCATGATGTATTGTAGGGTAGAGGTTTCCATCCTGGGAGACTTAGCAATGTGGTGTCTTCGCCATCAGGCGAATAATCAAAATAACAGACTGAGGTGATTTCAGAGAGTATTCCGCAGGAACCTTCAAAAAAGTAAAGAATTTACAGTGCATATTGGATAGATAGAATCACCATAAACAGTACCTCTTAAAAACGACCTTTTTAAGACTATTTGTAATAGCGCAAAATCATAATGAAAATTCTAAAGTGGACTGAGTGATAGCTATACTCCAATACCTTCCCTTCAGCTTCTTTTCAGATTACAAAACACTCTGTAAGGGGAAGACCCGACACCTGAGTCAGATGACTTTTTTTCGTACCTTTCCATAACACGTGCAGGGAAGGAAGGTTTTTCCAATTTAGTCTAACTATTAACAAAATGCCAGCGCCTACATATTTTGTTGATAGTCATTTTTATAAATAAAACGTTTATCACTAGTTACTTTTTTTGACTCTTAACTGTCGCATCCAAGGCATTCCGATCAATATTGACTTCTTGTTTGCGATGTATACATCATTTTTCTCTTCAAGGCCATTGTACCACGGTTGATTGTAAATATTTGGAAGGAACTCTTGCCTTAACCAACGTGAAAGTCTGTCAGAGTCGGTTACCTAAAATGTGAACAAAAGTTTGGATTAATGTTGGTTGGAAGGAACGCTTTGCGAGACACATGTAGCCATGACTATCTGATTATTTTCGCAAACTTAAAACCGCGAAATTAAATACCTGAAATTTAGTTCATCTTGACGAATATCTAATCGCGAAATTTAAGACCCGCGAAAGATACCCGTTCCACATTTCGCAAAATTATGTTTTCGCGAAAATAAGTAACAATGTTTATGTATCTTTAGTAAGCCTTTTGGAATCCAAAGCTGCCCTGAACTTCAAGTAAACCAAGGAATGATTTTGAAAATCAGGAGCTTTTAAATAACGAAAAAAATTATCAGTCGGCTAAGGTAGAAAACGCTTTTTTCTTTAAGAAACCGAAGAATTTAGGTGTTAGTAATCATTAGCACCGAAAATTTATATAGTCCTTTGCGACACCCTCCCACCCATGTGGAGGGCTGCCAAGAAGTGGCCGGAGATCCCACCGTCATCACAGGGGGCTTTCTATCTATTTAGTCACCTCTGCATGTTTCCACTATTTTTGTAGGCCGTAAATTAATATTATTTTGTCTTGGTGTCTGCGTTTTTATTCTTTTGGGATAGTAGTTTTCTCTGTAGACACCCTTTGCGGCGCAATGGAAGACTTTCTTTTCTACTACTTTATAGCTACTCATTCGTTAATCTTACCAGATCAAACTTCGTGAAGGCATTTCTCGACGCAGTTGTCATTAGAAAACGGTTTTTATTCCTGTTGCCATAGCAAACTATAGCCAGTAGAAACACAAAGATTAAATGAAGAACAAGGTCCTTCACAATGACTGTCAACTGAGCTTCTTTTTTGCTACGGATACGCATCTTTTCCAACAGACTTTGTTTAAAGCGCTGTTTAGGATCATCACTAAGGAAATCGATATCATCACCATATGATTCATATTCTTCCCCCTCTCCAGAATCTTCGCCTTTGTTGCCGTCTTTTCGGCTCAAGAGCAACGAAATTACAATTACTGCCAGCATTACCTTGGTTGGCTGTACAACAAAAATATCTTGTCCATTCGAAATCAAAATTGAGGCGAGCCATTGCTCGGCAACTTCTTTGCCCCACATTAAGCTGTAAAATAACGTGAAAGTTGCAGCTGTAAGAGTTGTGACGAAACATAGAAACCAACCGATGTACACACAGAAATGAGGCAACATGCAACCCGTTTCACTTATTTCTTCCACGAGTTGTTGAACCTGATCCATGTCTTTATACTTGTCTGTCTTTTTCCTCCCTGGTCTACTAGACTTAAAGAGGAGGACGATCAGGATGTTAACAGGTGCGACTATCAGTCCACTTTGTACTCCAACGACAATCTGTTTCCAAGAAAACTTAAATGGTCCAACCTGAATAGCTCCGTCGGATTCTCCACCAATGTTATAAAACATGGCATTAGCAATCATGGCGCTGAAGAGAACTGAAAGACAACACGAGGCTCTTTGTACGCTGGTGAAAGTACTACTACACGCTTTACCAAACACTGAGACCCATAGATGACCGTCTGCGATCTTTCGTCCAAAGCGCGAACGTACCTGAGCTGAAAAGGACGCAGCACTTTGAATGTCTACAGTAACTTCTATCTGTCCATCGTCTTTTTCCAACGCAAGCCACCTATTTACCGGGAACGCCCATCGTTCCTCTGTCTGCCTGTCTCGAATTACTGCTGTCTCTACAAACCAAGAGGGGTCATCTCCGGAATTGTCGTGTTCCAAAGTTATTTCATTTAAAGTACCCAACGATTCGTCGGTGATGAGGACAAAGCCATTTATACTTCCCCGTGCAAATATTTCACCAGACTCTTCATTATCTCGCAGTGCAATTAACTTGTGCTCATTGACTTCTCCTTTCATGCTTAGAGTTACGTTGGCTGTCGTTCCTGAATGTTTCCAAACTCCAGTGCTAATAACCATGTCGTAAAAATAATTTCCTTCAACGATGGTTATGTGCTTAGGAGGACACATCTGCAATAAACGTAGAAGTTTTTTCATGTCAGCTAATAGAAATGGTAGCGTTGGCATGCTACTGCTATGTCTATATCATAAGGAAAATTGGGGATAATTTAGTCCACATGTCTATCGGGTTTCATTATACGCGAAGCAGCATTTCAATGCAGCTGTAGAAAATTTGGGATCGTCTGTAAAGATATTTAAAATTTGTTAGCTTAAAAGCGAAATCTATATATTTTCTCTTTTTTCTCCTTATCATGACAAAAACCCCGGTTCTTTCGAAGCTTCTGAGGGTTTTCTTCCAAACGCTACATGGGGCTACAAAAACGTCTAGAATATCTATATGGATATGTGCAATATATATTCCATCCAAAACCCTCTGTACCTTGTTTTCGTCCTTCTTGTCGGCCCTTCTTGCAAAGATTAAGATAACGAAGTAGAGAAGGAAGGCACATGCAATTGTGACAAGTACTGAAACGTTTCCAGTTTCTCCAAGCCGCGTAAACTCAGTGAAAACCTTGTCAAAATCAATAGGATTTGGAGCTTGAATGAAGTTCCCACCAAATGAAGTCAAATGATTGCAAAGACATTTAAGGTGAGTGGTGTTTGAACTGGCCTCAACCTGAAATAGAAAATCCATTAAAGGGAACATTGATTATAACTTTTGTTTTTCCTCCTTCAATTACTGCCAAAATCCTAGTGAAAGTCATTCAAATATGTAAGAAATTGCGTTAAAGCTTGCTGTATGCTCAAACCCAAAAACCGAGATATGAACCAAACCCCGTAATCCAAAACTTAAAATTAACGACGAATTGCAATTGAAATAAAGGCAGAAATGCGCAATTCTTTTCAAAACTTTCTTTTTTCTTCCATAATTCTGTCCAATTGACCTATCTAAGTCTCTAAAGTGTAAAATTTGGGCCGATAAACGATATTATGCATGTTTAAAACTCTGAGGAAAGAATGATTCTAATTCCTGAACTTGCTCATTTTAAACCAGGAATTGGAATGATGACTTGAATATAATTCACCTTACAACCATCAGAGGTCCACTTCTCCTTATCTTCAGACCAATACAGGCAACTTGATTGGGTAATACTGAAGGTGTAGTTGACATCTGTTAAGGGATCATACTGAGGAATAACTGTTTTAGTAACTCCTTTGGGTGGCGGGTCTTTGACGCCAACACATGACCGTCTTTCACGTCTACGACCAAAACACGATCTTCGTGTTCTGGAATGGTCTTCGACTTGAAACAACAGACCTACATAAAGACGAGTGGGTTCAGAAGGCACCACTGTTAAAGAACTCTCTTCTAGATGGCAAGATGTTTCGTTTAGTTTGTACTCTGTTCGGTTTTTACATGTTGACGTAACAGTAAAGTTGTGATCAAAGTCCTCCATCGTAGGTCTTGCTTTAAATTTCAGAAACAATTGAATAACTATTCCTAGTCTTTGGGCTTTGATTTTGATTGAAACGGGGACATCTGCTAGTTCTGCGTAATAACTACGGAATGACATTTTGTTTGGCTTTAGGAAATAATGTTCAGTTTTGTTGCTGGTGTTTGACGGTGAGTTCGAAATCGGAATAACTATTTCGATGTTATTATTAAGGTTTGACACATTGATCTTTTCTCCATTAGAGCTTTGAAGATCCAGACTGGTTACACTTGATTTGATCTTCTTGCTGCTGTTGTCCCAGGTGAAAGGATTGAAGTCAACAGCTTGCATCTGGAAGGAAAGTTCATTAAATTTTAGGGCTTATTAATAACTGTTTTACAGCGTTGCAATTTTAAATTGAATTGAAAAGCTTAATATCACGGAGTGAACTTCCTTTCTGGATCAAGCTTTTGTACGATGGCTACACGTTTTCCCCAAAAAAAGACGACTGTTTTGTTGTTCAGCAAAAATATTATTGCCCTAGCAGAGTAGACAGTGTCGAGTACAACTCAAAGACAATCTTGAAACATAAGAAGACACAAGCATAGAAAAGCAGTCATTTTATCCACACCTTTGCGTTTATATCTTCACCTCCAATATCTCCAAGGTTGACAGGCAGCTTGAATTTTGTGGACCCTTCTTCCATAGCGAGTCCCTTGACATCGTTAACGGCGACTTTCTTTAAACTTGTTGCCAAGTTGTTTGTTCGAATTACTAAAGCTTCAGACGGAACCAAGCGGCCAAATAACGCATCGCTCATGTTACCCAATTTCCCCAAAGCCTCTTTCACGAACTGCAAAGAAAAAAAAAAACTTCCGCAATTTCTATACATAATAGAGATTGCCTGACGCTTTTTTCCTTCTCTTTTATTCTGGGCATGCAAATGAACAAAGTAGATTCTTGTATCCCCCACAACTGTTTCGGCTATGTTTCTTTCTTATTACAACAAGGGTTGGCATTGAACATATTGCTCAGTGCAGTTAGTACTGTCCAGACAATACCGTAAGTCATTATACCCGCGAGGAAGGTTGGCTGTCATCTGAGACTCCGTTCGTTTGATCTGCACCAGATGCTACCTGGAGAACATTGGCGAGACATCCTGTAATGCTCTTACATGTTTGTTCCATTTCAGGAGAAAATGGCTCCTCTAAGTCTTTGAGGTTATCAACTAGCATATTTGATATCTTGTCTGTCATTTGCATTGTAGATTCCTAAGAAGAAAAATCCATATCATAGAGTATCCAATAATTCACACAGATATATTATACAAGCCCAGACCTAACCTGGAAGTTCGGGATTTTAGCCGTGCTAGCTCAAAAATATTATTCTTGCAAAATATTGGTAAAAACTTTCAATTTTCTTAAATAAAAGTCAGCGCTATCTTAATTTGCAATGGCAAGCTGGAAAATGCGAGAGTTAAATTAATTTAAATCACTTCACAACGTATAATCATGCAGTCTCAGTGGCAAAATCAATAATCATCAATAGTGTTTTACCACTATTGTTATAATACGAATGTAAAAAGCATCAGTAATTGTATTATATTGTAAGAAGGACAAGCATTAGTTTCGTAACTTAATAAGTAATTGTATTACCTTGTAGAGTAAGTTATGTAAATTGTAGTATTGTGAGTAGCATCTATAATTGCATTGTATTGTTAAGTAGTGTAAGTAGTTGTCTTAGTGTTGCAAATAGTTATCACTGCTGTGTTTAGTACTCGAATCACTGTTGTAAACTGGGTAGATGTACCAGTGTTGTAAGTTGTGTGTTTTCAATATATAAAAAACTAAAAAGGAAAAAATAAAAAAAGAATAGAGCTTTATATGAAGACACCATCTTGATGTCCTTCTGAGAGGCACCAACATGGCGGCCGAACAATAACAGAACATTCTTACTTTCAACTCCCTTCTCGGTGTCTGGTTGTGTGGTAATACATGGTCTTTCGTGTTTGATATAAAGGATGCGAATGGGCGTGGATACGAATTTTATCTTCGAGTGCTCAACTTGATATCTCACGAGTGAGCGCAGCGAACGAGTTAGATATCGAGTGAGACACCCCGTTGTAGAGAGGTCGCCATTATGGGGAGGCAGGCGTGTAACATGACAACTATTTTTTTTTTCAGGGGAGGAGGGCAACCTTTTTTATGCTTATAGATAGCAAATAGAAACCGAGACCAGCAACTTGCAGAACGGGTTAGACCATTTAAAAAAATATGGGGTTTTGCAAACAGCATTTGTCAGTGGTTGGTTATTTGTTGTCGTTGTCGAGAGACTATTAGGGACTTCAAGATACGCTAAGGCGAAGTGCTACTACGGCTACTTTGACCGTGACGGTATCAGCTGACAACGGAGTTTTACCCGCCAAAATAAAATGACTTAAAATTTTTCTGTACGGCAACGGTATGTGAAACCTCTACGTGTAAATGACTTCCTTCAAGGAACCAAAGATCTAATTCTCCTTTCATATGAAAACAGGTTTAAATAGTGACGATAATTTTCTTCCCTGTATCCGCCTTACATCTCTCATAACTTAGATTTGCCTTTTAAGAAAATAAAATAAAAAACACTGGTAAAGGGTCGATCTCACCACGGACAGGATGTTCGTACAACGATTACGTGAAAAGCCCCAAAATACAGAACTTTTGAATCTCATAAAATATAACTGGAACAGCAATAAGCAATCAGTACAGCTCAGCATAGCACACTCGAAGCTTTCTTATCTATGACTGCTCTGCCCGATACTAATATGACTGAATTGATCATCTCGTCGTGGGTGTTAAAATCTTTCAAATGTTCTGTAGAAATGACAGAGAAACAACTATCTTAGAATTGATTTTTGTGATTGAATACCTTTTCTTGAAATTAGCTTGCTCAAACAGCGAAAAAAAGCGTTGAAATGAGACGAAAAGAGTAGATTTATACTTGAGTAGCTAAGAGTACGTGAAACCACGCACTTTCCAGTAATAGAAAGCAAGGCTACGTCGCCGCACTACAGAGTAATCCTGTACCTCTTTTAGACCTGTATTTCTATTCGTTCTCTTATCCCGTAGCTTGTATTGTTTTCGGTGACATGGCTATTGTGTCATTATTTCTTCTATTGTTGTTTTTAGCCAATCCCAGATCCTGTCTAGAAAGGTACAGGCTGGCACTACAGCCTAGCCGTGTCATATCTTAAAGTCCCTATTTTAACGGATGGAACGCCCTTCAGTGGCCGTTGCTGTTGTTAAAGAGAGGTGGCCGTTGTGAAGAGGTGATGGCTAGTGGAGGTTCGATTGCAAATTTATACTAATATCCAGTAAAGGTCTTTGAATTATAAGAAAGTGAAAAAAAGCCGCAACGTTTGACTGGCTAAGAGAAGTCCGGTTACTCTCAAGGACATAACTACGGTCAATTCTGCATCCGTTCAGATAATTGATCAGTTTATCAGTCAATCAATCAATCAATCAATGAAGCAAGCAAGCAAGCATACAAGCGATCGATCAATCCATCGATCAATCAATCAATCAATCAAATAATCAATGAATCGACCAATGAATTATAAATGACCTGAAAAAAAAATAGACAGACAAGCAGATAGACTGACGGAGACAAGCAAGGAACAGACAGATATATTTATAGATGGTAAAATCAATTTTGATACGCAAGATGAAGTATACTACTCACTAGACTATTACTCCCGCCTGTCCCTTTCTCGCTGTCCATCGCCGCGGTAATCACTGACATAACCAAGCGAGACATTTCAAGACTCTCAGGCGTTAAAACTGTAAACTTCATAAGTATTGTTTCAGAAATCTAGCATAGAGAGAATAATACCCATGTGCATTATTATTAAAAGTAGAACTGATAAGGATCATAGTCCCTTCGGAAGGTCACCAACATGGCGGCCGTAAAGTAACAGGAACATCTCTCATTGAGTTTTGCCATTGAAATGGAAAGTTATTACTCTAAAGCTCTCAAACATTGAAATTAACCAAGTACTCTTTTGCTAGCAAAAACGTCAGCAATAACTTATCTTTTGACCTACTCCAGAACCTTAACGGGCCTCCATTTTACTATCACGCAACGCGTAACCTTGGAATTTTCAAACGTGCTGTATTACATAATGAGGAACCCTGTCCAGCTTAAACGTTGCAAAACGTCGAGGTACTAGAGGGTATTACAGCTGATGAAACTGAAACTTTAGAAGGGTTTATAATTTTTCATTTTGGAAAATAATGACGTCACATGAAAACCATGATTAGATATGAGCGCCGAGTTGGCTATAATCATGTCATATCTATGAAGCGCAAGTGGGATATATAATTAATTGTTTCACAAGAAAAATATGCTAAAATATAAAATTTTACTTAAATAAAATAAAATTAAAAACCCCCGAAACATTTGTGAAGCACCTTATAGCTGCTCACATGAAGACACGGTCCAGTTCGTAATAATGATCGTTTTCCACTCAAACAAGGGATCAATGCTAACCTTAATTTAGCTGTGGAATTGTTCACTGATCGTTAATCAATGACTTGCAAATGAAATAATGATAAGCTGAAGTATGTCCTGGCCTGTACTCGCAATTGTTGTAAAATGTTATTTTTTAACGAGGGCCAAATTAAGGGCCACTCGGTATGGCAATCGTTTACATAACAGTACGGAGGCGCGGTGGCCTTATGGTTAGTGCCTTCGTCCCCAGAACGAGCGCTTCGGGTTCGAGCCCTGGCCGGGGACACTGTGTTGTGTTTTTGGGCAAAACGCTTAACTCTCAAAGTGCCTCTCTCCACCCAAGAGTATAAATGGGTACCGAGTAGGGGGTAGGGCGTGTAGTTCTCGGTGTTGTGGTCTGGTCTTTATCCATTGTGCTGTTAAATAGTCGCGCGTTTGTAACATGAGCCCCTGGCTCGGGAGATTGGGCAATCACTCCCTACGTTAGCGACTTTAAATAAATACTATACTACTATACTATACCGGCAAATTGTTGGGGAAACCTAACAAATTGCTAGGGAATGATCTGCGATGGACTAGCACCCCGTCCAGAAGGAGTAGAAATACTCCTAGCCACTTTATGCTACAGAAACCGGGAATAAGCTTAATTTTTTTACACAACGGTGAACGTACCAACTTTTTTACATCGGGGTCCAATGTTTTTCCACAATCATTTTTTTCGTTGGCAGACCTGATAACAGACAAAGAAATCTGGGCAGCCTGAGAGAGTTCCCCTTTGTTGAGAAATCCATCTAGCGGATTGCCTTCCCCAAGTACAAAGCTTTTTAACTTGTTTGCGACTTCATCTGACGATGAAAGACAGGGATTAAGATCGGCAGCTGGTTTTACCTGCAGTAGAACAGACAAGATGTTGTCCAATTGTAAGTAATGCGTTCATTTCCTTCTTTTTACGGCACTCAATTAAAAACCACTCTACCAAACAGTATAAAAGGTCCGCCCTTTAAATGGTGAACTTTGAAAGTGACAAGATTGATATCGATGACAGGTGACGATTGCAAACAGAGCTCTTTACTATAGCGAGTTTTAATTAATCTGGGTACCTTAATGAACAGTTTTGTTGCAACCTCTACACCGACAGCATTCTTGATGATGATGTTAATTTGCAACTGGTAATCAACTTCTGGAGCTCCTGCCGGTAACACTGTCGACGCAGACTTGGGAGAGCTTCCATAAGATATTGGCTCCTCTCCAAGCTGAAATTCATAAGTAAGTGGATTTGTATCTTGCCAATCAAAGCACTTAAAAGTAAACTCTGTCTCGAGCACTACGCCTTCAGTTGCTGACGGTGTGCAGTACCCACTGTGGGGCGCTCCAGCTGTCTCAAAGTTAAGCACGGCGAAGCCCTCTGTTCCGTCTGCAGAGGTTACGAATAGCGTTAAACTGTACCGGGATTTAGATTGCAATGAGTTCTTTTTGATAATCATATTGGTCGCATTTATGGCAGTTGAAGTCATGTTAGGTAGAATAGGTATGTCGTTCCACGTGCCGGAATTATCATCCAATCTTTTTAATCGCCATTCATAAACTGAACCATTGCAAGGGGAATTAAGGCATTCTGATGTCACTCGGAGCTTGTTCGATGCGGCTACCACTGCTCCACAGTCAACAAAGCACCTGGAATAGAATAAAAGACATAAAATTGGAAAGCAAGGAGCTTCATGTGGTTTATGGGTTTTTATCCGAGAAGGCTTTACCATTTAGTGAATATATGGATAAAGGTGACGGGATACGTTTATGTGAAAAATGTATTCTGCGGCACGAATTTAAGTCCTCTGTATCATTTACTGAGTCTAGACACACTTCCTATCTTTCTCTATCTATCGCCACAAATCCGCATAATTTGGTCATGGCCCTCATGCTGGACGCTGAGTCTAATGAATAGACCATCTTGTATAGGTCTCCTTGAGGAAATGAAACACATTTGAATTATCTTTTAGAGACATTTTGCAGTCAATTTATTTTTAACAGAAGTCGTATGGTAGTGGTTACCTTAATGCAACTTGGGGTACTTCTCCAGCAGATACCTCAAAAGACATTTCAGCAATGGAGCTTCTGTCATCGATGGATGATACAGTCAGTCTTAGAACATAGCTTTTTCCTACTACAAGCAGACCAGGGTGGATAGTAATGGAAGTGGAAATAGAATTTATGTGTCCAACAAAGGAACCGAAACAATCACTGCTCAAAGAAGCATTGTCTTCCAAATGAAAGCAGGACCATGCAAAATTTAACCCAGAGTGATTTCCAGGGCCAATGTCTCCATCATAACTTAATGAGCCATTCACGATAACATTATCGACGGATCCCCAGCGCACGCTACTTCCACCGTCAATAACGGCTTTTACCGGCGCTGCAATGACCTCAATAAACCCAAAGTCAAATGCAGAAACGGTTTGTGGAGACGCTGGGTCACCGATTTTGTAAGAAGCAGTGAACTTAACTTGATAGATGCCAGCAGGTATGGATCTTCTGTTTATGGTCCATTCAGTCGTTCCCTGACTTACTAAAGTTCCCTCTGCTGACTCTGAGGCAGCAAGTTCTGCCTCACTAATGATACGCCATTCCAAGGTGCCTGCCAATACATTGGCATCACTCTGCAGACCTAGGATTATCGCTTCTTGGACACGTTTCACAGATCGCTTGACAACAGTGGCTTGATACTTGTCCTTAGAAATGTTGCGGATAGCTACTGAGAAGTCTCCTATCAATTGAAAAAAATCCTTATGGATGCAAGGGCAAGTGGGTGGAGATCATAAAAGCTATTAGCTTGTGGGGAATTAATAATGAGATTTCACGAGGGAACCCACCTCGCTATAACAGTTTTCAGTGGCGCCCTTAAAATTGAATTCTGGGGATATGAAGACGATTCCGTGTATTGAAAGACACGGGAAACTTAAAAAAAATATCATATACCAACTGGTCGATCTAATGTACTCTAAAATGTAGTTTTGTTGAGAATGATTTCGAACCCGGTTAATCCGTTTCAATATGGGTTATTTCTTTTTCGAACCAGTCAATAATCTTTTCTTCTTTTTGGGGCGTTCTTAAAAAAATAATAATAAAGCATGATTTCATTTAGAGCTCATCCAAAAAGCTTAATATGGCGCTTTACAATATTTACAAAAATAACACGTGCGGTCACTCTCTCCCCTCTCCTCATTCGCTAACGTAAAATTGGCCCTACCCTGCCACTATCCCAGTCCACCCTAATCTTGTTAATTTTGTTCCTTCCTAGATATCTAGGCCATACCATCAATTGTTGCAAATTTCCTCATATTTGACGAAAATTAACATGGTTTAAAAAATGGCTGACTTAAAACAAATTGAAACTGCAACGCATCAATTGGTGTACCATTTTGCGTCTACCACCTTGTTTTTAAATAAAGATCGATAGCTTACCAACTTACCCAAGGGATCACAATTTAATATTCCATCGCCAGTGTAACTATCCCGACACTCACAGGTAAAGGAACCTTCATTGTTGTAACAGTGAGCCGCTCCATGACAGTTGTGAGTTGCTGCTTGACATTCATCAATATCTATTAGACCATTAATGGGTATCAGTGTAGTTCTAGGGTTTTTAGGCAAGATAGAGTGGCTTAGATAGAGTGGTTTGAGTTCTTTAGTAACACGCAAACTCTTCTTATCTCGAATATTTCTGTTCTTGCAAATAATTTTGGCGACCTCCTTAGAAAACAGACCCTTGTTTCCACAAAAATATTCAAAGCCTCAAATTCGCGTTGTCTGTAGGTTGTTACTGGTATAATTCAAACTTTTCTGTCTGTTTCGTTCATTGATGACAGAAAAAAAAAAAAAAAACGTCATCGTTAGACAAGTTTTGGGAGATCACGTTCTATTGTAAAGCGAACTTCTTTCAATAGTTGACGATTAAAGGTAGCAGATAGTAGCGGTACATTCAATTTTTTTTCGTTCGGGCAGCAGGAATGCAAAAATGTCAATAAAACAATTTAGAGGCTCAAAACCATGAATTTAAGCAATATCATGAAGTTGAGCAGTTTCGAGGTTGAATTAGGGTCGATTGCAGTTTAAAACCTGTTTCTTAGGAAGGCACTTAAACAACCCTAATTCAACCTTAATGTTCTCATGCTATTAGTTCAATGTCGATTTAAATACAAATGTTTTTTTTTTTCTGTGCTGCACCTCAAGCCACTTTTTGCATATATCACATATACCTTCGGCCTCATCAACTATCACCTCATAGAAGTCGAAAGCGAGGAATCTAATTGCTAATTTAGTATATACAACACAAGTCAATAGTGCTTTCTGCGCATTCTGATTGGCTAGCTCGAAGGTGTATACCAAGTTCTATTTACCTCCGAGCAAGCAGTAAAACACAAAATAGCTTCCCGTTTCGCTTCGATTTCCGAGGAGCAAATTTTATCGATAAACGAGGCGGCTGTTCTAAAAAAAAACAAACATGGCAACAAAGTTTGGTGGATATTTACTTTGTTTGACTTCTTTTGATCACCTGACTTATCATGCGACTTAATGCGCGCGAAAGGGCATCGTGCGGCGAGACGTCCACTTTAAATTATGTGCATTTGTTACAGTATTGTTAGAAATAAACCAAATTTTAGATCGGTTAATTGCTCAACTTGTGTGGTATATGATAAAACAATTATTCACCTCAATGTCGGTTAAAGTGATGGAGATTTACTTAGCTGCGAAGCGCCGAGGTAAATATCCGCCACTATTAATCACCTCCACTTCCGTGAATAATTGTTAAATATTTCTCTCGTCTTCGTCTCATGGAATATTTAACAATTATTCACCGAAGTGGAGGTGAATAGTGGTGGATATTTATTTATATTTATCCACCACTTTCACCGAAACTGAGGTGACGTATTTTGAAACGGGAAGCCATTATGTTTTTCTTTGGCTGCTCGGAGGTGAATAGTACCTGGCTAATCACCTCCGAGCTCAGCCAGTTGTTAATTATTTCAACGCCGCCTTTTTCTGTCTACTTCGATAAAGATTACAAGGAAACGACCACTAATTTTAAAATGCGCAGCTGGTGGCAAATCATTGCATGGTAAATCATACCTAAACAATTAAAGCCATCTCCTGAATATCCCTGACGGCAAGTACAATTGAATGAACCAGCGGTATTTTTACACCGAGCATTTACGTGGCAGTTGTCCATCTGATGCCAGCATTCGTTTAGGTCTGCAGAAAATAACATTGGTACAACATTTTAACAGATCAAGCATTGATGTGGGTCTGTAAATGTTTGTTATATTTTCCCCTTGCTGTGCTCAAATTTAAGCCATTGTTAAGTGAAGATCTTAACGGTTGGTACTGACTGGATGCCAAAGATGGCCATTCAGAAGCGTTTTCCTTTCAACCTTTCTCAAACCTTTAGATAATGTAATGTAATATCCCACACTTGAACATCAGTGGCCTTAAATATGAAATCTTACTAATTCCATCTAGGTCTTTCCATTATTGTAATCTACTTCGTACCACAACCATTTGTAATGATTGTTGGGGCTGCATGCCGCGGTCATGCAAAGGCGTGTTTGAACATGTCAGTTGTTCGCGTATCAATAGGCCGAGTTGCCTTTTGCCTCTGTGCCAAAACGAGTCTTTGTGCGAAACCATTCATCTAAAAGTGTGTTCTACCTATACACTTTCATTTTAACGTAAATCAATCTCATTTTCAATTGAAAGATTGTGCCTGAGACCCAGTCAACTAGTAACGCGGAAATTTTCCGTTAAAGAAGAGGGCATTTGAAAAATATGCAATTGAATTTGAATTAAGTGGGTTTTTGTATGTTTTCTTTTTTTCAAATTTTACATGTGGCTTTCACTGCTCATCTAAAACAGTCAAAAATGATTCAATATGATTTTTTTGCGAACAATAAAGTATTTATGTCTTGGAACTATCGGTCTAATAGTTGCCCCTTGGAAATTTGATGTACTTAAAACTAGCAAATATTATTTTTTTTAAAAAAAAAACATCAAATCTCCAAATCTCAACCGATAGTTCGTCGATAGAAACACTCTATTGTTTAAATAGAAATCGCGTGCTCAGAATCTCATTGTTATAAAGAAATACAATTTTAACCAATCAGCACGCGTCTCTTCTTTGGGATATTTCTAATGATATGGAAAAGAATCTTGAGTGTTTCGTTCGAAAAAGTTTTTATAAGGGTCTCGTTCGATTTTGAATTACTCGCCCGATTAATTCTTGAGTTATACTCCACTCCGTCTAACTAGTATTACTTGTCATACCAGAACAGTTTACACCATCTCCTGAATATCCTTGGACACAACTGCAGTTGAATGAACCAAAAGTATTGTTACACTTTGCGTTGATGTCGCAATTGTGTTCCTGTTCTTGACATTCATCTATGTCTACGAAAAAAATATCATTTAGCGGCCATCATGAAATAACCACAGAATCATGGCCGACGAGGCCGTAGGCCTGCATTATGGATTTGGTAAATTATCAGGCCCTAGTTGTTCAAAGACTCGAAAAAACTCATAAATCACTATCCAGTGGATAACTATTAACAAAACAAACCATGCTATCCGCTGGATAGTCAATTCTAGGGTGAATAGCGTTTTCCACCTTTGAAACAACCTAGGCCTGGTTATTTCACAGACTGTCAACGAGACTTGTTTTCCCGGTGGGTTTACCGTGGTTATTTACGACTTTTTCCATATCTACGGGAGCTCATGTATTATTCTCTATGTTAGACGTAAAAGAATCTTGTCAACTGCGCATATCTGAAGACATTGCATTATTTGAAAAACGTATATGACTTGGATTTTCTTCCCTTATAAGGTATCGAAATGATTTGGTGAGTAATAATTTTAGAATGCCCTGTTAAATATGTTTACTTCCATTACTGTTATTCGACAAGAGAGCAGACGATAATAGAGAACGTTTGTGTTTCGACGCATGGAAAGAACATACTTGAGTCGCCTAGAATTATATAGCTATCCTCTTCAAATAACTACAAGATGATACAAATACTTACCTAAACCCGATTCTTTCACTTCATTGATTTGCTTTGCAGTCAGCGCGGCGTCAAAAAATTGCATTGCAGCAATTCTTCCCGTTAAATACCGCTCTTTATATGCACCTATTCTGACGCTGTCTTGAGTGGCAAGAGTTAAGCTTGCTCCAATACTACTCTGCGCAACTCTTTCACCATTTACCCAAATACTTGCAATACCAGTTAAGTGATCATATGAAGTGCCTACATAATGCCATTGGTTTCTTGCCAGGATATTATCGGATTTGAGAATTGGTGTCTCCGAGTAATTTCTGTGCGCATAAATAGCCCAAAGGGTTCGTAAACTTGTTATCCTAAAATGAACTCCCGAGTGCTTATCATCACTTCCATAACTGAAGACTGATCCTTTCTCTAAATTTATAAGATACAACCAGCATAACACTGTGATAGAGTGCTGTAAATCCAATCCCCCATTGTTTGGAAAGTCAATGTAGCTGTCCGCGTGTCCATCGAACTGGTAAGAGCCCCCTTCGTTACCATTTGGGCCAGTTGCTAACGTCACTCCAACGTAGGTTCCCCGGGGTTGTTCGTCCTTAATTTCTCGTGTTGCTAACCATTTGTTAAGAGGGTACAAAGCCTTAGCAGCTGGAACACTGATGGCTACAAGATTAGACGGTAGACGAAATGGTTAAAAACTTTTTCACACTTTTCATGCTTCGGGTTTGAATTCATTTCTTGAAAGTAAAGAAATTGAGCTTAAAGAAATTGATACTTGCTTATAGTAGAGTATAGTATAGTAGAGTATAGTATAGTAGAGTATAGTATAGTA
>Ga0126337_10000369_pt1 | contig 21794 bp, 14 predicted proteins | sample DipCmetagenome_FD_92527 | JGI IMG/M metagenome (GOLD analysis project Ga0126337, IMG submission 92527) | Coral microbial communities from La Bocana,Puerto Morelos, Mexico - Diploria C A metagenome | ecosystem: Host-associated > Invertebrates > Cnidaria > Coral | place: La Bocana,Puerto Morelos...
ACTGCTAACAACACCCAGGATCAAGTTGCCACATTGTTAGAGCCGCTGTATGAAAACGGTTCTAGAGTAAATATCCTTGGGGATCAAACGGTGGCATTGGTGCTTGACAAACTATCGAGTGCTAGCAGAGCGTACAATGACAGCTTATCGATATTGGAGGAGGCCAGTCAAGCAAACCCTAACAGGAGGAGTGTAAGTGTAATCATTATTTTATTGGTTATCAAGGTAGATTAAAACTGTTTTCACACTTGAATAAAGGGTGAAAGTTTCTAAAGAAACTGCGGAGCTGCGTCGGTGGGGGTAACAAGGTAATTTGGTTATATCAACTAAGTTGAAAATGTATGATTGGACACCGTAACGAGTTAAAAAGCTGACGTTTCGAGCGTTAGCGCTTCGTCACGCGGTCACACTTGGTGATCGAGCACTGAGTCTGATGCTTGGACACTGGCGTAAAATAGTGTTGTGTTCAGACCAAGTGTGAACACAACCTAAGGTAAAACATAAACCGACGCCCGTAATGATACATTTGAATGGCAGAGGGTTGGAATATTTGCCCTATAAGCTCGATTCTAGCAACCCCTGTTTTTTAAATATATTTTTTCAAGATGACTAAGACTAAGGTCGGAGAAGGCGTCATTTTAGTTTTCAACGCCAGAGAGAGCTCTAGGGATGAGATTTAAATTAACATACTCTTATTATATAAACGAAGGTATTGCAAGACTTGACAAGGGAATCAGCTCATGCAAAGACTCTGGCAGCACATTACCATAATCAAACCAGTGACTTATACCAATCCAGTGCGCCTGTGATAGTTCAAGTCAATACTGCCATTGATCGATCGATTCATTTGGGTGAGACGGTGCAAGATGTTGTTTCCAACGCTACACAACAACTGCAGGAATCCAAAACGGCACTAACTGCTGCGCAGACGGCCTTGGAAAGAGCTAGCCGCGTGCACGAACATGCGCAAAAAATGCTGAAAGTCACAAGTAATTTTCAAGCAGAATCTCATCGTGCCCAGGTCTCTGCAAACAATTCTCTACAGGCTGTGGCCTCTGCTCGAAATAACGCACATCGCATCATAATGAATGTCTCGGCGGTAAATGAATCATCAGCCCACTCACTGTCCTTGGCTGCAGAGGCTTTGAGGCTTGGGATCATGGTCAAAAATCTTTCCGTCTCCGAGAATCAGGTATGAATGAATCCTGCCAATGAATTTATTTGTAACTGCGTCCCAAATATGTAACGGTTTTTTCTTTTGCCCATCGAACGAGACCCGGAGGGTATAATTTGTGACTGGTGGCTGCTTTTTTACATTATTTTTCTGAGGTCTTGCCGCTCGCGGAGTTGAAGCCACTGGAACATCTTATTTGATGTTCCACTGAAGACTCAAAATATGATGCCTGTGGAAACCATGCGATAGTTTACCTTTTGCTTCTTTTGCACGTTTTATGTTGAAGTCTTTTCGTGTGTTTGGTTCTGACATAAAACCATTCTGACTCGACTTCTCACTGATTCGTGCTTAACGAATTTTGACTCAAACTTTATTACGGCAGTTTGGAAAAATTGTATAATCATCAAATTTATTTTAAAAAAAAATTTAGCCGTAGTATACTTTGCCTTTCTCTTCTCTACCAATCCCAAAGATATTAACGGGCTAGCCCACTCAATGCTTCATGGAACCTTACTTTCCCTCCTGGGTCTATGTTTACCCATTTTGTTTTTTTTCTGTGGTTAACAAAGGTCGTGGAGAGGGCCCTTCGTCTTGCCCATGACGTGAGTAACGAGACTGCTGCGAATAACATGGTGGGAAACAATACTATTGAAAACTTCATGGCCAGAAAAATAGAACCAGTGCAGAAGCTCTGTCAAAATCTCTCAACCATGGCTTCTAATATGTCGAACAACAGCGAAGCACTTCTTGGAAGAGCCACTTATGCAAACACCACTGTCCAGCGGCTAATTACTTTGACCAGGCGCCTGATGAACGAAAGTTCTGATTTGCCGCGAGTCAATGTGGACAATCTGCCTATGCTCAAGGAGGAGGTGAGTTTAGCGAGGCAACAATTTGACAAGCTGCAACTGGAACCACAGCTGGTGGAGTTACGAGGAGAGCTTCAACTGCAGAAAGTGAAGATAGCGATGTATAAAGAGCGGATTCACCAGCTTCGGTCTGATATTTCAAAATATAGGGAGTCGTTGAGGTCGATACCTTCTGTATCGCCTTGCTAAGAGCCCAGAAATTGCTGAAATACTCGCCGTCATGTATTGTTTTTCAAATGTGCGGCATTCGGCTGGATGAATGATACATACTGGAGTTGAAATCAAAAGGCTATTAACTGTAACGCAACCTTTGTGATCTAACTAGAAATCTGACAATATTGCCATACAGAGAACAGTCAGAACAGCTTAGGGTTTTGCAACTTGAAAGGAAAACAATATTGCTATTTAAAAACATTATCCATTATTACACAAAGAAGTCAAATCGCCTTTAAAGGATCGATGATAACCAATAGTTCTAGACTTTTTACCCGCACAAAATGAATACAGCACTAAAAATAACCAATCCGTTTTCAAATAATCAAAACTTGTTAAGAGCATTCCATGGTAGAGTTTAGTCAGTTAAGTGAGGGGAAAATTAGAGTTAATACAGATTTGGGATTTTTGTTAGCTCCAGTGGCTTCGGAAACTAATGTACTCGTGACCATGTGAGCGGGAACAGCAGACTGCAATAAATTGTACCTAATCAAGGTACAGTAACTGATTTGCTCCGGCATGACACTGCTGCATGGTGTTTCTGATCTTTAGTGTCAGATTTGTCCGCATCTGCTTGCTTAAATTAGCTATTAGCGTAAATTTCGAATTGCAAGCCTGTGGGCGTTTCTTTTCATGGTTCTAGCATAGCAATGATTGACTGAAATCAAATTCTAAGGTTAGGACGAATAATATATTTGACACAATGTCACAGTTTCATCTGATTCTTTTTCTGAAATCATCATCATCATCATTATAATTATTATTATTATTATTATTATTGTTATTATTATAATTAAGTATATGTAATATATTTTTAAGAAAAGTTGGTGAAATATCATGCGAATTTTACCGACTAAATTAAATGTAGATGTAGGTTACTTCTGAGACTGAGTAAATTTGCTGCCAAAAATGTACAGTGAATAAAAAGCACAAAAAATGTACCAATTATTGTTTTTTTTAAATTTTTTATATTTGTTTTCCTTTAAATTAATGACCTCAGAGACTGGATTATTAAATCTTTCTTATCCACTCAAAAATAAAATCAAAATTGATCATGACACACAAGCACACGGTTTTCACGCGTGATAACTGAACTAAGTCCTGGTGTTAATTCTCTTTAACAACTTTTATTCTTATATCCTTCCCAAATTACCGTAGTTTTGCTGTAAACCAGAAACACTTTGTTTACTTTATGCTTTGTGGTGATGTAAATGTTTACGGAACTCGTTTACGTTACAGTAGTGAACCCCAAAGATTGCGAAATTCGCAAAAGTAAATCTGGCAAATGGGAACGTTACAGTTTGATTTCGGTCATTTCGGAACCTTGCCGTGTAGAGCAGAGTTAGTACTAACTCTGTGTAGAGTCATTATTTCTGGTGGTTACAACCTTGGAAAGTATGTATTTTCTCTTGTCAAGGTCTGACTGACGACTTCTCCCAATTGGTATATTTTCGTATTGTAAACAAAACGCTTTCGAGTCGTTTAAGTCGCACCAGCAGTCGTATAAACTTCCATTCAGTAAGTGTTTTTCGCTTTTTCCAAACGGTATAAAACAACGGTCTGTTTTGTAACCCGATTTCTTTGATCTTAAAGTACATTTATCACTGTTTTTGGTGAAGTTTACTAAGCCGGAGAGAAGTATTTCCTTTCCGTTAAATCCTATGAGGTAACACAATATGTGCATCATGTAGCCATAGCAACCTATCTGTAACAAGGTGAAACACAACCCTACGTTCCTTTATGCTTCCTTTATCCTTCAATACTTTTACATGTGGTGTTAGCCAGTGGGTTGTTTTCTTATCAAAAACAAGCTAACTAAGTCACATTGGTGGCAAGCAGCTAGAGCGACAAGATCATTGCGGTATCGAAGATCATGACTCCAAGGAAACAGATCATCGCGATCATTTGTTCGATCGTGGCGGCGTTTATCACGGAGGTGTCTTGCGGATGTTCATCAGCTGGAGTGTGTATCCCCGGACCCGTGAAAAATTTAAGGTTAGTGGACCACACAGTCAATGCTACGAGTACTTGTGGCGATCCACCAGCTCAATATTGCCGGCTTAAACCTCTCAACAAATGTTTCATTTGTAACAAGACTACGCACACAGTGGAGAAAATGACCGATGGCAATCTTGGCACGAGTTGGCAGTCCGTAACATGGTGGGAATGGTACATCAATAACAACTTCACGGACGAGCCTTTGAAAGTGAACGTAACGATTTCCTTCAACAAGAGCTATGCCGTCACTGGAGAAATTCGTATCACTTTCAAGTCTCCTCGGCCCTATAAAATGATTCTCGAAAAGTCCATGGATAAGGGTATGACATGGACGCCTTTGCAATACTATGCAGACAACTGTAACGATCGGTTTAGCGTACCAAGCACGTCAGTCGAAAGCATAACGAACGGCGACTTTAGCCTCCACTGCGTAGAGGAATACAGCTCAACGACCCCTCAACAAGATGGCTTTGTACTTTTCGATTTCTTGCGGCGTTATTCCAAGACGAACTTTTGGAACAGAACTCTCCAGGAGTATTTCACGGCCACTGACCTTCGGTTACAGATGTTATATCCCGGCACAGACCGGCTGGAGAACGTCGAAAATAAAGTGGAGAACATTTTCAATCAATACTTTTACGCTATCTCAGACGTTAAAGTGAATGCTCGCTGTCAGTGCCACGGGCACGGATTATATTGCGATTACCCAAATTTTGACGGCAAGGACTGCGATTGTCTGCACAACACCGAAGGTGAAGATTGTGAAAGGTGTAAACCACTGTACAACAACAAGACTTGGATGCCAGCCTTTTCTGACAGTGAACCAAATCCTTGTGAAGGTATATACCTAGCAATAACACATACAAATATTGGATTCTATATATTATGATACTCTACTGTAGCTACATATTTATTTAATAGGCGGTGTTTTGATCCGCATGGTATTATATGGACGCTCGAGTGGCAAAAATACCGCCTCATTTTCGTATTGGTTCCTAAATTGCTAAACCCATGTACCATTTCATCCGACCATTATTTGGTAACATTCGCATTAAAGATGGCTTCTTGGCAATTTTCGCAGAAAAAAATGTGTTATCAGCTGCTTACTTTATTCAATGAGCCTTGTTTTCTTTTAAATCGTTTGAATAACGCAGTTTGATGCCGAAGGTTTTGTTGTCGAAAACCCATGGGGATTGGCATTCAACCAAATGATTTCGTTTCGTCGTGATGCACCGATGTTTGAGAGATGTTTGGCGATAAGCTCTATCGAAATCCTTTCATTAAATTGTTCGGAATATTTTCAATCTTCCTAAACCTCGCGCAATGTGCAAATTTTGATTGAGTTTACGTTCTGTTGTCTGCGGCTTAATGAATCGAAGAGGTTTCGCGTGATCATCTTAAGTTTTTCAATTTTTCACCGTTAACTTATTATTTCTGCAGGAGAGTGATGAAATGAAAATTCTTATTAGGGTTTTATCGCAGTGCGATGGTTATTTTGATTTGCGTGCGTTGGTTTTGGATTGAAACCTGTCTGAATGCTTTAAAGTTACGATATTCTACCCCGGGTATTCTACGTGTCACGAGTTGAGGAATTTCAACCTTGGAGATAATGGAATTCGAGTAGACATTACCGTTATCCGTTTATTGTACACAAACAGAATCAGCAAAGTGGCTCGCAATGTAATCTGTAGTTTCAGTTCTTGAAAAAATCCAAGAAGAGCTGATGGTTGGATAATTGAGACACGTCTCATTTTAAAATATCAAAAATACACATGTCGGCGATATTTTCTGTATGTAAATATGTCAAAGGTTTGTACACTGAATTACATGCCATTAATCAGAATGGTGCTTATCTGCATGCATACATACATCTAGGCACTACTGTCTTATTAAGGCCTCATTCTTTCCTGTGGGAGCACATTAAGGCGGAGGTACACGCGAATTTGGGTGAAATTTTACGAAGCTTAAGGAGGGCAACTGTTTGGTGTACAGCTACCAGTTTTTAACTTCAAATGCCATTTTAAAACAAAAAATTTCCTATTTCCATAAATTTCACTTGTCCTTTGGGAAAAACAATTTATCCTCAAATTTTCACAAAAATCACCATAACATTTACAAAAAATTCCGAAACGTAGATATGTGAGATGAGCACAGTGATTTTTGATTTTTGATTTTGATTTGATTGATTAAAACGTGAACAAGATATTTGTGTTAAGACCCTAATACCCAGCCAAAATATGGCCTTTAGGTGTACCTCTTCCTTATGCTGTCACCATTATAAGAGACATTACATCTGAGACCCATCTTCATCTGACATTCATTGCATAGAGGTATATTTTTTCAACATGAAAAATGTGCACAATATGGGTTGTCATAAATATGTTGAAGAACATAGCAACATCAAATGTACACAAACGACAGTACATGGGGAGTATGGTGGTCTAATGTCTCCAGACCTATTGGTCCAAGTGTGAACTCTTAAGTAAAGCATTTCATTCTCACTGACTCTCACTCTGCTAAGGGCAATAGAGTGGAGAGAAGGTACCGGTGAATAATGGAGGTTAACTATGATGGACTAAAGTATCCCATCAAGGGGGAGTTAATAATGCTCACTGTTGCTTCATGTTACAAACTGGATAATAGATCATAACATGTAGACTAGAATCTTTTGTGCCATAATGCATATAGGTTAAATCCTGCAAAGCTACTGTCAATACCATATGTTTTTATGAGAACACAGTCAGCGCCTTACTTGGCACCAGAGTGCTTATAGTATACTATGTATCAGTGTCTCACTGGGACATGTCAGTGGGCATCTGAAGGGAAAGGTAAAAATGTTAAGTCTGCATATGAGCCTAAGTGGCCCATTAGGCTGGAGGGTATCCCAGTTTCTGTAGCAGTAAGTGACTAGGAATATGTCTACTCCCACCTGGATGGGACGCTAGTCCATCATACCCATTTATTCTCCTGGTTGGAGAGAGGCACTATGAGAGTCAAGTGTCTTTCCCAAGAAGGTAACAATGTCCCCGGCCAGTGCTCGGACCGCTTGATCCGCAGTAAAGTGTACTAACACGAGGCCACCACACCTCCCACAGATACCTGAAGGAAACAAGTTTTATTATTCTTTAAATATTTTTTACTACTTTTACTACACCTTCATTTGATTAATATAATAGTTATATTGATATTTACAGACGAAACTCGTCGACTTTGACATTAGATCATGTTAGTTACCAAATTCTATACTAATTATGAGTCACAACAGTTGGTACTGTGGATGGAATGGTTTCATTTATTTGTCCTTATCTTTTAGCATGTGAATGTTACAGTCATTCTGATAGTTGCCATTACAATGAGAGTCTAGATCATGGTATCTGTGACGACTGTTATCACAACACCACAGGGATGTTCTGTGAGCAGTGTGTTGTCAAGTTCTATCGCAACATGAGCAAGCCCCTCTATGATCCAGAAGTGTGTCTACGTGAGTACACTTATGCATTATGGCATTTTGTACTTTATATTAACTGTAAATTTAAAATGTATATGAAAATATGTTTGAAAAGTTTTTTTTGATGACAGTTAATTGTTGCGACTTTCAAGAGTGTGTTCAACCTTTTTTTGTTGTTTTCTTTTCTTCTGTAACGTCTAGATTTCATTAAAATAATAATATTATTTGACTGTGTAACAAGATGCATCATGATCATGTGAATATTCGTTGTTTTGTGCTATGAATCGTAGCCAAAAGTAAGCTGCAGGTCATGGGAGTAATATCGAGTTTTAAGATTTTGGAACACAAAACATTAGAGTTTGGCAGTTTTGTTCAAAGTCAATCATAAATTTTATTTTACCAAAATTAACCTGTAATTTTTCTCTAGGAATTTTGTGTACCTGAAAGATAACTGTGCGTGAGACTTGTTAACATTGTATTGTTCATTTCAGCCTGTGACTGCTTCATGTCAGGAATCACAAACAATGGAACATGCAATCAAACAACAGGACAGTGTGAATGCAAGCAAAATGTAACTGGTCGGCAATGTGATGAATGTCAAGACACTTTCTGGGGTTTTCGATTGCCTCCTATTGGAGATTGTCGGGGTAAGTGATGACTCTAGACTGAGGGAATTTGCATTATAATTTTTATATGGTAATAATATAATTTTAATGATAGAATGAAAAGACCAACTGGCTCAGGGCAGTTTTTCTTACCTTTTCATCTCAAAAATTTCCATAAGTCTTTGTTTTTAGAGAGATTTCAGCAAAGGATAAGTTCTCTTTCAGTTAGTGAAAATAGCCAGCAGTTGGTGTCTAGCGTTGTCCTAGTTGACCAATCGATGTTAACTGTGACCACAAAGGGTTTTGAGAAACTCCATAGGTTGGAGAATTAAGTAAGGATCAAAGTTGCCTGTGATACCCTAGAAGCCATCGCCATTTGGTGCACATAAAGTTATTTCATAGAGTTATTTCCTGTTTGCTGGTTGATGCCAACATCTAGTTCTGTTGTTTTTGACATGTGATAAATTTTGAACATTTTTCTCCAGGATGCAATTGCGATGGCAATGGCACAATAAATGGAAGTTTTAGTTGTAGTCAAGATTCAGGCCAATGTCCTTGCAAGGACAATATTCACCAACGCACTTGCTCCGAGTGTAAAGATGGTTTCTACTCATTTCCTAAATCTGTTGAAGTGGACTGTCTTCAGTGTGACTGTGATTATGGAGGAAGCATTGAGGAGATCTGTGAAAAAGAGAATGGTGTGTATAAAAAAATTACAAGAGGTTAAACTTAATATAACTGCTTCAGAAGTTTAACTGTTACTGACTGTTAGTATGCTATGGATATGATATAGGTAGATTGGAGATGTACAAACATTTCAGTCCTAGTTTTACATACTGATCAGTATTGTTGGATGTATTGTAGAGATGTATGTGTGTTTTATTTGTCATTTTTCACTAAACTAAACAACACCTTTAGAAATGTGTAATAGTACAAAAAAAGCTCGATGTGAAGGGTCCACTATCCACTGCTATTAGCTCATCTCTTTTGAGACTACATGTATTTGTGAAGTTCATGAGTAAAAACAAAACATGGAAATAATTACATGTATGCTAAACATGGCCCAGTTTCCAGTGGTAAAATTGTAACACTAGGTGAAGTTAAAGAGCAGTGACTAACCTTTCAAGTGTTTGTGTACTGAACAATAATTTCTCTTGTTTAGGGACTTGCCTATGTCGAAGTCATATTCAAGGAAAACGTTGTACTGAAGTTAGTAAGGGGTTCTATGTTGCCTCCTTTTATCATCTGAAATATGAAGCTGAAGATGCTATTGGAAGTTATGAAGCAACCTCTTACTTCACTGGAGTAGACCAAGTATTTACTGGCAGAGGATATGGAAAGATTGGATTCAATCAGTTTATTGTTTTCACTGTAAACCTATCCACAAGCTTCAGTGACTATTATGTAGTCATTCGTTACACCAGTAACGAAGACGCTAACATAACACTGAGTCTCTCCATAAGTTCATGTAATGCATCAGAATGTCACACAAGAAATAATTTGACAATTTCTCAGTTGCCACACGGAGCTGGGTTAGCCTGGAGGTCCCAAGAAGCTGTTTCATTTCTTAGAGGCCAAGAGTACCACTTGAATTTGACATATGTCAGTGGAATGTATGCCAACTCTACAATAGAAATAGACTCTCTGGGCTTGCTTCCAGATGTAAGAGATGTCAGGATTTATGAAGTTGCTCAAGATGATGGCTTTGTTCATGATATGACTTTACAGCAGATCAATGATTGCTGGATCAATTCTACCACCATTCTTGGATCACAAAATAGCCCTGACATCTGTAGAAATGTCACTTTCTCAACCATGGCTGAAGTATTTGATGAAGCTATTCGTAAGTATTATTTCTATTTGAAGTGTGATCAAAGGGTAGATAAACTAGCAAAATTATAAAAATTTGTTTCTTATGTACAAAATAAATATATGCAATTTATGTTGCTACATTTGTTTTTTGTAGCTTGTTCATGTAACAGTACAGGAACTGAGAATGGCACAACTTGCCAGCAGTTAGGAGGTCAGTGTCACTGCAAGCCAGGAGTAACTGGACAGGCATGTGATCGTTGCTTACCGGGCTACTTCAACTTCACTGACAGTGGATGTACAGGTACAGCATGTTCAGTTAAATAGTTCTTTAACTTTCGTCATTAGAGACCCTTTAACACCATGTTTTCAGTGAATTTGTATGAACAGAATTTATTCATTAATTTAATGTATTTAACAGCGCTCATACTCATACTTCTGTACAAATACATGTGCAAGTAGCCAATGACTGCACTGCACCCCAGAGAAATGTCTGGGCTACTGGATGGTGCAAAGGTTTCATCACCATATATAAAAAAAGGAATTGCATCCTACCCTTGTCATGAGTCCTTAGTTATTTGCATGGATGAACTTGTTGAACACTGCCAATAACATCTCTGTGTGTGTTTTCCTCTTTTCAGCTTGTGAATGCAGTGAACTGGGATCCTCAGACCTGGTTTGTGATCCTGTGACTGGACAGTGTCCATGTAGGTCTGGTGTTATAACACGAACCTGCAGCAGATGTGATGCAAACTACTATGGCTTTCACACAGGACAAGGATGTGTTGAGTGCAACTGCAATGCAAGTGGTTCTGCTGATCTGCAGTGTGACCGGAATGGAGTCTGTCCTTGTAAAAATAGCACCACTGGCACAAAATGTGACATGTGCCGTGAAAACTTCTTCAATTTTACATCAGAGGGATGCCAGTAAGTGTTTATGATGAAAAAAATGAACAATATTACTACTTAGTCAGTTAGGTTTGATATTCTGTTTATGCAATCAGCTAATTAATTATGTGGTCCAAAAAACAGTCAATAACCAATTTCCTTTATTTTTCCTTTTAATGAGCATTCCATTACGGCTGTTGAAATCTTTGGACAGTCTACCCTGAAATGGCAGATTGTGTTACTGTTACATTTAGCTGTATTCTACAAAGAGAAAATGGGAAGAAAGTTACCCCCTTCTCAGAAAGGATTTCAAAAGACTCCAGTGTCTCTTTTTTGTTAAAACGACACTTCTATTTCAGTGGTTGCTTATAAACAATATGACCAAAGATAGATTAGATTTAGTCTTTGTATTGATGAATCATCCTTTTGTGTGCTTTCTAGACCGTGTAACTGCCACAAGGGAGGTTCCAGTTCACTGCAATGTCATCTAAACACAGGAATCTGTACATGCAAGGCCAACGCTGAAGGAAATAAGTGTGAGATGTGCAAGAATGGAACATACAATAGTGACCCAAACAATCCAGATGGGTGCTCTCCATGCTTCTGTTTTGGTCGATCTGATGTGTGCTCCTCAGCTCAAGGCTTTTTTAAGTCCTACATAACAGCTAATTTCTCAAGGAACAATAATTATAAGATTGACCAATCTGGAATTACAAGATTGACGAATTTGGATTATGGTGACACCTTTGAAATCAACTTTACACCCAACAGTTTTATAAAGTTGACCTTAGAAGAAAACTTTAAAGGTAACCAACTCCATTCTTATGGTCAGTTGTTGGAGATGACAATGACGTTTGCTGATGTGGACAGTTTGAATGCGACTTGGAATGTCACGCTGACAAACAACAAGTTGCAAAAAGCATTCTTCAACATCGTTCCTCAACCATCCTTGTCAAGCACACAGTATCATGCTAGACTGCATGAACATTACACCCTCAACAACTTAACGGCCTATGAACTACAAAGTATTCTGGTGGACATTGAAAGTGTTGAAATACATGGAAGTTTTAAGGCCAATGGCTCTGTCACAATTAAAGTTCAGTTGGCGTCTGCCAGTAAAAGTTCAGATGGTGAAGAAGTGGGATATGTTGAAAACTGCACATGTCCCAACAACTACACAGAACTTTCATGTGGATTTTGCAATTCAGGTAAGGCAGACAGAATCCTGATGAATTGACATACAGTGTACATAGGAGGTTTGTATCTCATGGTCCATTAAGTGGAAATGTACTTTCATGTGCTTAATCATACAGTCACCCCTTTTGAAAATAGGCACCACTGTAAGACAGACACATTCCTAAGTCAGACTTGTCTCATGGTTCCAACTGAATTTTCACTTGTTTCTCTGTAACTGAACACTCTTTAACCTGGACACCTCAATAAGCAGAGAGGTGGACCTGTTCCTAAACGTGTCCATCTTGCAGATTGTTCTCTGTGGTTTATCAATCAAGCAACAATGAGTTCTTACCTTATGGTAGAACGCTAATAGCGACCGGTCCTTAGGAAAATGTTTGTTACCATCTCCTGTCATAGAAACTAAGACAGAAGTTTTGATGTAAACTCAAAAGATGGTAAGCCCAAATAGCTATTTAAGACACCACAGTTCCAGTACAATTTTATTTCTATTATCACTAGCCAAGACACATTGTAAGGAAATGTTTTAAAAAATACCTTTTGACCATTATACTTTTTTGTGTAAATGAACACTACATATAATTGTGCCTGTAGTTTTATAATTTTACAAAGTGCAAATACAACCCATTTTTTGTAGGATATACGCGCCAGTCCCCCAACCTGGCCAACACTCCAACTGTTTTCAAGTCATGTGTACTGTGCTCATGCACTGGTCGCTCACAGGAGTGTTTTCCTGAGAATGGCACTTGCTACAACTGTCGTATGGGATCTGAGGGTGAACACTGTGAGAGGTGTCAGCCTGGTGTGGACAATACTACTGATTGCAGACGGTGTATACCTGGGTTCTTTGGTTTAACTCCTTCATCGGGTGGCTGCCAAGGTAATCATATATTCGCATTATGGTTAATAGTTGAGAAAAGCCCTTCATCTTAATGAAATAACATACATATAGTCACTTTGATCGCTTGTACTTCGAAAAAAAGAAAAATAATAAAACTTACACAATATTCGGCTGCTTTATGCTGAACAAAGCGAGACTTCAAAAGATCGTTCTTCAAAAGTACTGATCAGACATATTGTCTTGTGGATGTTAAATTTATTACGCTTTTATACTGTTGGAAACGTTATACTGCATCTAAGTCTCTCTAAGTCTAAATCACTGTATTATTTTGGATATGTAGCCAGTGCTATGCATTATTTTTATTTGTAAAGACCTTATCACAAATTAGCAGATGAGAAAAGGAATCCCCATGGATAATAAATTTGCAAAAACTTGATACCAGGAGGTGGAAGTCCCATAACAGGATCTCATTACAGGGCGTGCATTGACAACTGTTGTAAATTGTAAGGTGCTGCTAGAGAGCCCTTTCTGTTAATCACTTCTAGTGAAGTTACCATCCTCAACAATAACTAGCTTACCATTACATTGTTTTATATGCGTTGATGTCTACAGTAGTTCGTGTCCTAATAAATGTTTTTTTTTTGTCGTGTGTTTTAGGCTGTGAGTGTGTGCTTCCCAACACACTGTACGGTAATAGTAGCGTTTGTAACGAGACCACCGGCCAGTGCACCTGTAAACCAAGAATTGGTGGCAGACAGTGTGACCGATGCCATGAGAACGCATACAATACTAGCAGAGGATGTGTTGGTAAGTTGTAAGACTAGGTCGTCGTCGCATGAACAACTGCAACTTTCCAATAAAAAAAAATAACACGAGCATTCCGGAGATTTTTGTCTAGTGAGAAATTGCCAGGTGTTTCCAAAATGTACCCATTTAATTTTTTTTTTCCAAAACCATTTGCAGTCCAAAGTGACTATTTCAAACATTCTAGCTATTTGCAATAAAAAAAGCAATGCCAGTAAAATCAAGTGATACGAAAAAGGACGACACTTGCACAACACTAAATTCATTAATATGTTTTCATTTCAATCCTTAGACTGTCCTGAGTGTTACCGCCTTATCTACGTAGAGGTGAAAGAGCTTCGAGTAAGTTCAGCTGCCCTAGCCAGCACAATAGATCGTCTACGAAATGGACATATCGGGGACGCCTCATTCGCCCAAAGACTTGCTAATTCTAAAAACACCGTTAGTACTTTGGTTTCTGATGCACAAGAGTCCCAAGAAATCGAGAAGGACGTGACGGAGCAAATCAATCAACTCAATGAGACTCTGAATCGACTGGAAGAAGTCTTGATGCAAGAGGTGAAACCTGGTGTGACTGAACTGTCAAATAACTTGACTACTGTCAAACAGGATAGGGAAAGAATTGAGCGGCTTATTGAGTTGATTCGTGATGCAGTACATTTCAGCAATAATCTTCTCAACATGTCGATCGATCCTGCTATCCGTGAGGTTGAAACTGTAAGCGATTATCTCGGCAAGCTGTTACCAAGGTTTAATAGGCTGGCGGAGAATTTCACGGCGGCAGCTACACTTCAAAATGAAACGGCCCACGACATCCAGGGTAAAGTTAATGACGCTGAGTCCATGATCGTGGAAGCACGGACGGTGGCTGAAAATGCAGTAAATGAGCAAAACGATCTTGAGAGTTTCCTCGCTTCACTGAAAATGCGCGTGGATGTTATACAAGCCTATGGTGAAGCCATGAACTCTACGGCTTATGAGTTGTTTGTTAACGCGTCGATTGTTTTGTTACAAGCCAATCAGACCATGTCACAGGTAATGCTACTGAATCCCAATAATACCGCCACGGTCAGTCAGATTGAGAGAGCGGCGATGCAGGCGAGTAAGCAGGCACAAGAAGTAATCTCGAGAGCCAAGAATCTGAGCCAGTCATACTCCAATTTAACTGCACAAGTTGAGTTTGCTGTCGAAAGGGTGCAAGCTTTGATGCTTCGTGTGCAAAACGCCGACTCAACCGGACAGGCAATCCTCAAGGAAGCACGTAGGGCTAGGCAAGAAGCCATGGACGCTGTACAACTTGCCTCCAAGACTCTTAAAGACGCTGAAGAAATGTTACAAATTCTGCAGAATTTCGAGTCTAAGGCACAGGAAGCACAAGAGTTTGCTGACCTGTCGCTTACGCGAGCCAAGGAAGCTAACACCACAAGCTTGAATGCGATTCAGTATGCCCAAGGAATCAACGCTTCCCTTCAAGCGACACTAGCAACTGCTAAACGAGGCCTTGACCTAGCAGAGCAAGCAAAGAATATCTCATTAGATGAGAATCAAGTAAGTGACGCAATATTTTATCGACGGCTTCTGACTTTATATCTATTTCGCAGCCGTTCGCTAAATTTCACTTTCACGCACGACTTCGCTTTTACATTAAAACGTATCATTTAATGTGCTGTATAGCCTGCGTGACAAGAAAGAAGGAGAGAAAAGGAAAAGAAAATTCCCCTTTCTTTCTTCTTGCCACGCAAAGAACCTGCTCGCAGGATGCGTGTTGTACCAATTAGGACCGTTTTATCAGGGTTTTCACGGGGTACTGGTTACTTGCTTCAGTTAGTAAACGTGGACCGAAACGAAAACGTCTTTTCTCATTTGTATTCTAACTGAACCATCTTGTTGGTTCCCTTAGGCTGTGTCCATTATTCATGAAGACGCAAGCAAACTTTCTCGTGATGCTGGCCAGTCCAAGTTCACAGCAAGCTATTTCAGGCAAGTCGAGCAGAACGTCACCGCTATAAACTCCTCTTCTCAGGGACAGATTGGCGTATGTAAAGGAAACTATTCCAAGTTGGCTTCTGACGCTCTGCGAGATGCTCATTCTGCGAAGAGCGAAGCAGACAAAGCTGATGCAGCTGCAAAGAACTCGAAAGCGCGCGTTGATCGCGTAGTGTTAGAAGCTGGTAGGCTGCAAAAGGTAAACGTCACGAGGCTGAGCGAACTACAGAGCGAGATACAGAGGTTGCGTACGGAATTCACTCAAAAAGATCTAGCTGATATTATTACAGAACTGAAAAAAGCCAAGGAGGAACAAAAGCAATTTGTAATGGAGTATCGAGAAAAAGTCAGGAAAAGGCGGGTGGAAATCGCTGAACTTGAACAGCTTCACTCGTCACTGTCGTCAGTAACGTGTGACAGTTAATCATTATAGTCTACGGGGTGTAAATTAACCATACGCAAAATGCAGTGTGCAGCAGCAGTCTATCCTTAACGCTAGGGGCAGGCGATTTGTACGACCGACTGTTAGGATTGGAGATAGGAAATCTTTATCAGACGGGATTATCCGCACGTTGGTCCAAAAGAACGCTCATATCCGGGATGCTGGACAAACGGATGCCTAATAGATGTACTAGGAAAGGAAAACTGAATGATATCAGTCGAAAATCAAAAAATTAAACCGTTACAGTTCTAATTATACGTAAAAACCGGCAACGGGATGTCACAACTCATCACTTTCTTTGAAAACTTCGCTGATTTTCTCTCTCTGTGCGTGCCTATAATACGCATCAACTTGTCAACGAGAAAACCTTATCTTCTCGCTTTCGAATTGACAAGCAACTTCCAAAATGTTAAGGATAAAATAGCCTATTACAGTCTTAAGTTAAATATCGACCTTGAAACTTTGCTAACTATTCTGAGAATTGCACAAATACGTAAAGGCGATGTATGATTGGGGTCTAGATGCAGTTTGCTCTCCGTTGCCGGGAGGTGAACGCAAACTTATTTTTTTGTTCAGATTCCCTTATGGCTAATACTTCGTTCTGATCAACTGAACATGATTAATTAAATATAGCGAAAGCAAAAAAAATTTATATGGAATTCTCAAAGATAGCAATTCTTGGAAGGCAGTTGAAATATAAAATCAATTTGCAACCATTTTTGACTTTATTTTTTTGAAACAATTACTTTGTTCCCTATCGGAACTACAAAGACAGTTTTTATACGCCTTTTTATATAGTATTTATTGAGTACTGTTGACGTGCTATCCTCACAAATTATCTGTAGATTATTAAGTTATTGCATATGTTTTAAATCATCGTAGTATTTGGTTCATTGGACTTGGACCGTGAGATTCAAAGATCCGCTTATCTGATGCTAGTTTAAAACATGATTATATAATAGATGCTTTCGTGCTCGGGCTCAGACCCCGCTTTTAGTTTTGTCAGTAGTTAAGGAGTTACGTCACGGCTTGTGCATCTTGAAAAGTTGAACCTGAATTTTTGAAGTTCGTCGTTTCCAATCCAGATTTATCTTCTCCATCCTAAACCATCTTTGTTCCTTTATTGTTTCGTATAAACTCTAAGGTGTTATTCTATCTTACTAAACTACTATTTTCAGGTTTGCTTCAATTTAAAGGTGATTTTGTATGTAGCCAAAATAGCTCAAAATTACGTGACGGCAGAGCTCCTTGAGAACTCGTACTCTGCCCAAGCCCGATTTCAACGTTGGCCAGAGTCCGGGTTCTTAGTGCTGACCAAAAGAAAAGCAAGCTCTGGGAACAATATTGGCACTCAGTGTGTGTGAAAAAAACGTATACCGTGGCGACCATATGTAAAAAATTACTCCGGCTCAATGCCTTCGTTATATTGCTTGCTTATTGGATTTGTACATAATTACTTTGTATGTAAAGAAACTGCTTAAACTGTAAAATAAAAGGACTATGTGATTTTTACTGCGTATTCGCCAGTTTATTGATAAAGCGCTAGTGTATTGCCATTGTTTGTAGCGGCCAGTGCGCTTAGCGGCGGGAGGCGGATCAGTTGGTTATTCTCAAGAGAGTCCTGAAGGGGGGGTATAAATCCCATTTTCCCAGCCCAAATATATCCCAAATCCCATTTCCCAGCCTATTGTTTTTCCAAATTTTAAAAATCCCAGTCCCAGTTCTATTGTATTTCTGTCTGTGATTCCCATTCCCAGTGACCAAATCCCAGCCCCAGTGACCCAAATCCCACTTTCCCAGTGAAAATTTGCCCAAATCCCAGTTCCCATTTTACCCCTTCAGGACCCGCTCTCAAGCATGACCAAGTAGCTGAAACAGGGTCTACCGAGAAACAACTCCAGCAAAGTGATCAGAGCGGGTTTTAACCAGGCGTCCACATTGAGCCCCTCCCAGGAGTTCTAGGGAATAAGGGAACTGGAACATTTTCCTGGGAATAGGGGATATTTTCAATTATTTTCAAGGAACAAGGGAACTTTTACGTTAATTGTGGGGAACAAGGGAACACCAATCTATTTTGAATAAGATATATATTTTTTTAACTTTCCGAGCCCCTATAATATAAAATTTATTACGGACTTAAGTGTCAGGCGAGATTATTTCGAAATGATTATTGTTACGAGCGGTGCAAGGAATGACAAACATTGTCACTAGTTTGGTAGACTATCTGAAGTACCTGCATCTGTATGGAGAGACGTTTGGACTTCACACAAAGAAAAGCACCTCGGTCACAGTAGAGATCCCCTAGGCAATTGGCCGTTTTTATACTAGAGACGCGTTAGCTCTAGATGAGCTGCTTTTCTAAATCCGTCTTGAACGACGGATTTCGAAAAGTAGCTCGTCTAGACGGGTAACGCGTCTTGTGCCCGTCGTTATACTAGAGACGGATAACCGGACGAATTACAAAAAGTTTGCCGAAGCTCGTCTAGACGGGTAACGTGTCTCAAAACGGCCAATCAATACCACAACTGTGACACAGGGCCCTCAAGGACCTGTTTCATCTGTTGTCATGGAAGATGAAAGAAGGATCCTGAAGTCGTTGGGTAACATCAAGGTCCTGCTGGACCGTTTTAATCCAAGCCTAACCACCAAATTATTATCAAAAAGTCTTCTAACGTCATCCACACGAGCTATCGCGATAGTCCGTCTTGTGAGACGAATCGTGATGATCCGTCTCCAGTGTAAATCGAGCTATTGTTGAATTCGTTGTAAGCTCAGTTATTAGACAGAAAAATTCAAATATAATGTCGGAAAACTACTGCATGCCTCCCAGGAAGATTTGTTTTGACTTTGTTTGTTATTCTAAGGTAAATATTTGACCTTCTTCCCGCGAGGGCCAACTTCCCGTTCCCACTTATTACCCGGAATTAAAATATCTATAATAATATCTATAATATAAATTTTTTTATCTAGGCATAATTTACAGGGGAAATAATAATAAAAAGAAGAAAAAGCAAAACGCTTTCCACGTGGCCTTTTCGATTCCTTCTCGAAACCTCGCTGTACTCATGCTCTGGAAAATTGCCTTTGACAGGTTTGTAAGCGAGCATCCAATAGGAATGCACTTCCGGTTGGTCACTAGAACACAGCAAATAGAAGTGGTTTTCACAGTTTCTAAAGAAACCTAATTATATTCATCGTGGAGGATGCCCTGCGGCACAACAGATGGCGACTTACAGTTTATAACTATCCGCGTTTCATTAGCCCTAGATTGCAACAGTGGCTGTATACGTCGTACAGATGTTAGACCAAAGGATGTAAATTATCCACGAGGCATTTTATTTTTATCAAGACAATCTTCGCTGGACGCAGGTGAAATATGTAACGTTTGGAAACACGGTCACTTGCAAGATTGGAGTTTATCCTGTTATTATAGCCTGAACATGAATTCTTAACTTGATTCAAGACTCGTTATTCCACACATCAATTGTTCGAGGCTCGAAGTTATTTTAACTAATTTGTGCGAGTCGACACTCTCTAGCAATATTTTGGTTTGTCGTCGACATGAGCGGCCCTTGACAAATATATTCGGGCGACAGTCGGCCTGCTTCCCAAGCGGAAACACGAACACAAACATGGACAGATCAAAAAAGCGACAAACGTTCACCCCTGAAAGACCGAGTAGTCTTGTTGTAGGAGACCTTAGAACTCCAGGGAGGTATCTAGCTCGACCAACGCTTCAGTTGAAACGATACTCTAGTCCACCGGGTACGCTGCAGTTGTCTGAGGGAACTAATCAACTCAACCAAACGCCAAACCGGTGAGTCGCCAAAACGTAGATTTTTAAAGGTTTAGCAATTGTAGTTTAATTAACCATAATGAAAACCGGCTCAAGCGAAAAATGCGTAGCTATATTGAACGTCTGCAGTATTCTTTTTTCCAGCAATATTAAGATTTGCATGTATTATCGGTGGTTGTAACGTACAAATGATACAAGTTTAAGCCATTATTTGAGTATTAAATACGCTGAAACTATTGGGATATTGTTTGCCTGTTAGTTTAGTGGTCAGATCCAACAATTCACATTTGTGTCGAGAACAATCTTCTTTCGTTTGTTCTCGCCTCGCACAATCATTTTGTTGTTATCATTGTGTGGTCAGGTATAAGAGTCATGGATGAAGGCTTGTTGACGTTTTGAGGTGATTTTTACCTTGTAACGAGAACGGCCAGTTGAGAAAAGCCCATTTTATTGAGTTCATGAGATAATACGCGCTGATCGTTTTCGCCTTGGCCGTGATTTAGCAGAAATTGAGCAATTTTTCGTCTGCTGGTAACATGTAAATAATAATCAAATCAAACAATGCAAACATTAGCCGCGTTTCTTTCAAAGAACTTCCCTAGCTTTGTTTGATAGAAACCAAACATGGATACCTATTGTACGCATAATTCCTAGAGAAGTCAAAACAAAAAATCTACTGACAGCGATAGACACAAAGCGTAGTATTTTAACTACGAAGTGAAATTTACATCTTGAAATTTACATTGTTGTCAAGTACCTTTTGTCTCCGACCGAAATTTTTTCGCGTCGCGAATTTCCGGCATAAACCACGCTAGTCACAACTATTTATGTCATTTACTAGCTACAGCAATAAATGCCAAAATCCACGTCGATCTTCAAGAGCTAATGTACGTGACCTGACAACTTAATCGGAGAACTCGACAGAAAACTACGTAGTTTACAGGGCGGCGAGCAATTTAGAATTTCATATTCTCTATTTACACAGTTTGAAACTCATATAATCCTACAGATAAAATCAAACGACCACAAAATCAACGAATCAAATTGATTGAGATCGAATTAACGTCTACTTTTGAACCTCTAAACGATTTATTGTAATTCAAATGATGAATATCATGTTAAAAGTCCACGCACGTTTCGCCGATCATTCTCGGATCAACATGATCAAGGACGTGATCTCTGATCTCGTACTTTAGTATTTGTTTTAAACAAATACACAGCTTATCGACGAGTATCCGTTTAGAAAGGAAAATTCACAATATTAAAGGGAAAGGAATGGGATGAAAGATTGACCGTCCTTTTGATTTTTACTCCCATCTTGTTCGGAAGTTTCTGATTAGGACGCTTTAGAAAGTCACGCAAGCGACAAGCCCTAAGTCACATGATGTCAGTTTTAAATCGCAAATGAATATACTAGGAAGATGGCTGGCTAGTGTTTTGAACAAATGTCCAGAAGGTCAAGATGAAACGGAAATAAACTTGGAATATATCTCAAAAGGAAATAAAAGCTTAGAAATACGGATTAAAGGTGTTTCAATATTTCAAATCTATTCCCTCAGGCCTGCTACATTCTATCTACCTACTAATACTTTAACTCCTTTTTTTCGTTTTTAATAATTATTTTCATATCCCTCTTAATGTCAGTTTGTGTAGATCTGGCCTGTACGTCGCCCATCTCATGGAGATTATTGTTATTGTTATTATTATTATTATTATTATTATTATTA
>Ga0126337_10000370_pt1 | contig 21784 bp, 19 predicted proteins | sample DipCmetagenome_FD_92527 | JGI IMG/M metagenome (GOLD analysis project Ga0126337, IMG submission 92527) | Coral microbial communities from La Bocana,Puerto Morelos, Mexico - Diploria C A metagenome | ecosystem: Host-associated > Invertebrates > Cnidaria > Coral | place: La Bocana,Puerto Morelos...
CCATTGTGATTTGCTGTTGGTGGTGTGAGTTTTGGCGATGGCGTGAGATTCGGTTTTTCTGCGTGCCCGCAGTAATGGCGTGAGTTTTAGGTAGATGGCGTGAGATAAGGCCACCACCTAGTAGCTGTCAATGACTTGTCAGAATCAGATTTATCAGACATAGGTGCGTCCTGACACCCACCGGTATCTGCTACAAGTCGACATTTGATGCTTAGTGTTATACAAGTAGATTTTTGTTCGTGAATTACCTGAAGCCCCCCAACACATTGATGTTGAACAGCTTTACTGCGCCTTCCAGTTTTCACTTGGCAAAGTGCCCCTACATACAGATACTTTGGCGAGCCGTGTTTTTTCTTCAACAACTAGACTGCGCAGAATTCAAGACGACGTACGCAAAGATATTATCTTTAGCACTCATGTAATTTCGCCCGACGGCTGAATCATGCATGTTCATACGCGGTTCCAAACAACTTGGAAACTCGAATGCAATACGGACAGGCCAGAGCCAAGACAGTTGCGCAACAGCTTGCGCGCCAACTCAATATCAGAGAAAACGTTTGTGCGTTTTTAGGCTGTGTGCGTTACTTTATTTGACTAGGTTTGCTGCCGCCTGCCCTGCCAGGAGCCTTGGGCAGCTTGGACCCCGCAAGACCAGTAAGCGCGCGGATGGGTTCGGCAGCAGAAGGGTTGGAGCAGGCGGGATATTTCAATCACTGCCAAGCCGCCGTCCATATCTGGTTGAGCTGGCAACTTCCGTTGCTGTGGCTTCACGGCAGCGCCAGAAATCTACCCATATATTGCGCTGCTGAAACGTGCAACGACTTAATTCGTTTATGTGAGTCAGGCAGCCGACGACTTGTTCCAGAAGGCGCGTGTGGCGGGGCATGGACAAAGAAACCTCATTGTCATAAGACTTGTAAAAGAATTATATTGCATGTGCGATCGCTTTGCGTTGCCCCTAGTTACAGCCACCTTTTGGCCCAACCTGATCTTTGCTTCTACTTTTGTTTGCTTAGCCACCAGAAAATTTACATGTATCCAGCAACCAGTGGAAGTTAATTTTCTGAATGTTTCCGGCATGGCTCGCCCACACGAAGGTTTTGGTTCTTTCCATATCTCTTTAATTTGTAATTTTCCAGGTGCTGCAGCAGTTTCCGATTGCTACAAGGGTTTCCTATCTATGTTGTTGCTACCCGAAATTTTTGCAGCCAGTTTGGCAACCCAGTGGCCAAATTCGGAGAGGTTAGCCCGGCCGCAGGCCACCCGCTTCCTGCACGCAGAAGCGTTGGCCGCAGGAGAGAAGCCCTAGAACCCAGCGGGTTGGATTTAGTGTTCTCAACCCCCTGGGAGCTTTCCCTTTTTGCAAGCTCCGTTTGAAAATTGGGAAACCAATTTCTTTCCCTGGATGTTTTTTGGAAAAGTTTCACTTCATAAAAGATGTTGGTTTGTGGCAAATGGGCACATTGGGAGGAAAGGTCATTTCGTAAGGGTTTTCTTTCCATTTGATTTTAATTTTCAGATGAAATTCAAAGACCAAATCAAATCATACGGCCAAAAATCACACTATGAATGATAGCTCTTCGGGGTGCCACAAGAAGCTATCAGGTTGTTTTGGTGCGATTTTTTGTGATGTTGACATACATATTGTTCATTGCATTGTGTAGTCATCAAAATGAAACCTTGACATACTATGAGGAGTTAAGACGCTAAAATATTGTTAATGGGAGCCTGGGTTCTACAAGGTTTTGGTACCTGTCCTCCCCATTTCATCAATAGAATCCTGTTTGCAGTTGTATGTTTTTCAACCCATTTGTTAAAACAAATGCAAATTTGATCTAGTCCCTCACTGCAAAATGTTTTGTTTCCACATTATTAATGTCAATGATGTTGTTCATGTTTTCGTTTTTTGCAAATATTAAATCACAGTGTTTGTTGATAGACTCTGTATTGCAACGGTTTTTTATCTGTAGTCACCATTCAAATTTTAATGTTCACATTGTATGTTTTCATTTTTTAACAGGTTGCAAATTTGTTTGTTGATATATCAAGAAACGGGGGGTGAACCTGTGATGGACTGTTTTTGTGGCAGCTGCATCGGCAGTTTACTTTTTGTTCCTGGAATCAATGCATCGTTTCCTAGTGAGTTTGTTGGATGTTGATGGAAAGCGCTGTGCGGCGGACCTTTATCAGCATGGCATGCATCCACAAAACTTTATTGTTGTTGTCACAAGCCAAAAGCTGCAATCATTGCACAGGGCCAGCCTTATTTCTGCATTGGTTCCAGTGGCAAAGTTTACACTTGCCCCTCTAATTTCATTAAGTTCGGATTGGCGTGTTTGCATTCGTGCGCCAACTCGCGCAAGACAGTATGTTGGTTTTGGCCATGTCATTGAAAAAGGCATTGGTTTGCAATTTCCGATTTGTTGATTTTTCTTGTTGGTCTATGAATTCATCATGGGTAGTCACAGGATTATAGTTTACTAACGGGTACTACCCGGAAGTCAAAAACTATTCAAAATATTAAAATGATTAGTCCCCAATTTTGGATGAATTCCCTAAAAAAAATGGTCTTTGGTGAAAACCTATTGTTTCAATCGTGTTTGGACTTCCAAGGAAGTCATATTAAGTGTCTGTTTTTTTTGCCAGGACAAAAAGTCCCGGCCAACTCTGCCCAGGCCTGGCACTGATGTGGCTCTTCATGGTACATTTGATGCGCGCTTCAGATGCTTGGCCTGCCAGTGGGGCGGCAAGATACTATTGATGGTGTTATATTTGAAACCCTATTAAAAAAGGCTAGGTGGTGGTTTCAAACATTTTTTATTTTCACCCCTACTTGGGGAGAATTCCCATTTTGACCAATATTTTCAGATGGGTTGAAACCACCAACCAGAAGGGGTATTCTCCATATCAACTGGTTAAGCCGGATTTGTGAACCATCAACATCATCAACACTAGCTCACCGGAGTTGTCAATGCAGTTTTTTTGTTTTTCAGACCCCTTATCGGAAGCCTTATCGGCACGTCGTTTTTTTAAAGATTTTTGGAGACCATGTGAGTTTTTCTTTTATCAGTTGTTGGTCACTTGTGGCTGTGATTTGATTAAGGAGGGCGCAAAATTTCCAACTGTTCATTCAATTGGTTGGGCGAACATGGAGGTAAATGTTCGCGGGATTCTGATATGTTCACTGGATTCTGACCGCACCATGTTTTGTAAAAAGTGTTGGGTGCACGTCTCACAGCTTCAACCCTAAGATTTTTCCGATTTTTCTGTCGGATACCCTCCCCAAATTTTACACGGAACCAAAAAGTGATGGTTTCCAAATCTCCTATTCCAGGGTGCCATTTTGGCAGGGAAATGAAGTGGACGAGCATGGAAAATACTTTCCTGATGGAAAATCTGGGCCTAAAGTTTTTGTTGGCGCCTGATTGCCATTGAAGGCGGAACATTCTCCAGTTACTCCCTCGAAGTTTAACATAATTGCCCCTGAAAATAAGCCATCCTAAAAGGAAGCCGGATCATCTTCCTTGCCCATCATTTTTCAGGGTAACTCGCTGTTAAACCTCAGGGGTGTAGTTAATGGGTCATAACCTATCTACTTAGAACTGGGATGTATTAGGGCTATTACCCACTAATCCACTAAGCCTAAAGTTTCTTTGGCAAGGCAACATAAAACCATTGAAGGGGGAACATCTTGGCCGAAAGGGCACTGAACCTCACCCTGTGGGAGGTGGAAGTGTTGTTGGGTTTTGATGTTTAGAGAAATCATGTCGCAAGCGGGGCGGCTGAAAACCAGGGAAGGTTCATGATTCATGAGTCCTGTTTCCTTCGTGTTTCAAGGAAACGTTGTTTTCACATGTTACATACATGTTCATCGTTCCGATTTTTTCGGTTGCCTACCATATATGTTCAAGTGTTTTCTCAGTACATGCATTCCTGGAATCAGTGGTGGTCCAATCCCAATTTTGGTTCGTTGTTTGCGGATGTTCAATGGTGGTCCGGCAAATTGTGTTTATTAAAAAACCTTTAAAAGCAACCTGCCCAAAAAAAAAGCAACTGTTTTTGGCAATTCCTGCCAGCCGTGCTCAGAAAATCATCAGCGGCGTTTGATGAGTGGAGATTTGGCTGAATGAACGGACCTGATTTTTGTGTGGGATGAAATCCGGTTGGGAACGGTGATCCTTGATATTACGCGATGTTTTTTCCTAGGCGTTGTTTGATGCCGGATGTCCCGGCATACCCATGCATATAGGTGGTGGTTTCAAATATTGTTTATTTTCACCCCTAGTTGGGGAAGCTTTCCATTTTGACAATCATATGTTTCAAATGGGTTGGTTCGATCACCAACCAGATATAGGTGATTATATCAGGCCATGTTTTACACGACACTATGCTGCTATGCGCATCATCCAGGATTGTCCAGGCCTCCCCTTTGACCCAATGATAGAGATGCCTTGATCAGTTTTTGGTTCACGCATGTGGGAATCAGTAATGAAACCCATAGCATCCATGGGACTGGTATATTTACCTACATTTACCATCAAAATCAACCAAATGTAGATAGGTAAATACACCATACATGGATGCTATGGGAAAGTGTTTCGCCTATTAAATAAAACGGGTTGCCTTTGACGTTTAGCGTCGTCAGATCAATAATCTTGACTAAACTGATTTTAGAGCAGCGAAACATCCACCATGTGTCCATCTATGTTTCCTTTTTGAGAACAAGAAACTGTTTCACCGGAAAAAATCGAAAATCCAGAATTACAGCCTTCGAGTCACCCAAAGTCTCTTAGGTAAACCTCGTTCGATCCTGGCGATCTTAGCCGGTCATCCCGAGTGGCAGTTGCCTCACGAGGTCTTCAAGTCAGTGATATTGGGATGGCGCGGCGTTTTGTTGAAGTGTGAGAGGATACTAGGAGGTACTAGGGAATACTAGGAGCACCTTATGCCCCATCGTTCAAGAACTGGAAGTCTCCCACAAATCTTCGACAAACATGAACATACAGCAACCTCCAGTAGACAAATGAATAGATGCAAATCCCAACAAATCCCAAAAAAAATGTTTATGGCTATTAACCACATTCAAGTCATGGGATGATCCACCAAGTAGTGCTGCGCTTTTTTGTTCCCACTTGCAGGTCGATGTTAACCCTCGCAAACAAACCTGTGGACATCTATACTTGTATAGTTCAGTCCAGATGGGCACATCTTGCTCCCTGGTCCTCGCAAAATTAGGGTAGGGCCATCCCATTTGATGTAGGCGTTCTAAGGAGCTAGCCTACTGGAAACCATTTGGAAAGCTCTTTTTGGGATACCCACATGATGCCACTAGGTGCAGAGGCAGCAAAGTTTGCATCAACACTTGCAGGACTTTCCGGGCGCCCGGAATATATTGAGAAAACCAACATAGAGAACCCCAGTGGCAGTTGTTGTCCCAGTTTGAAATGAAGGAGAAAAGGTTTCTTCAAGGTTCTTGGAAATTTAATGAGTTTCAGGATGATTTTGGGGAATATCCATACAGAATGATTCAATGTCATCGAGGCAGAATCCAACTCCTTGTTGTAATTAATTCATGTTCATTCATCTTTCAAAAGTTGGGAATCAACTGGAAAGCTGGGAAGTGGTTGTATTTTTCTTCTGTTACGCAGCGGCACTCAAATCAAATACTCCCTGACATGTGTAATACATTATTATTTAAAGAGATAAATGAATGAATGATGTATTTGGAATGTTTGTTACGGTGACCGAATGCGTGGCTTCACTTTTGAGCCATGCCCATACAGGGCAAGCACCCCATGATGCTTGAGAACCTGAGTTGAAAATGAGTTTCCGTACAAGATACCGAATACCTTCAAACTTTATCAGTGTTATGTCGGGACCGCCCCCATGTTTGTAATGCTGTACCTTTTTGGTATGATAAGAATTCCTTGTAAACACAGCCAGTCTGTCCCCAGCCTATTTGCACAGGGTTTCCACCAGCAATTACTTGCCGAGATGGTTTCCGGTCAATGATTTTTCTTCAAGACTTTGCCTAGATATATTTTATGAACCTAAGCATCCAGATATGTCCTAAGAAAGTGATTTCCCCTATAGTCCTATTCTGAGGATGAGATTGAGACCATCAATCCTACTCTGGGGAGGGCTCTGGATTCTCAGGGTGATAAATGGAAACATTGCATTATTTGACATTTCCCATCATGCCGGGTCCACAAAAGTGTGGAGAGGACCGTCGAGCAGATAGTCCAACCAGTCCAAGCAGCCCTACAACGCAGCCTGACCAGTCAAGGCTGAAGATGCCGAAGATTGTTTTTGGGAGAAGCGATTTGGAGCTGGGGATTTTTGTGTCTATGGACCTAAATAGGGAGGTTTCCCCGGAAAACTGGCAGTATCTTTACTACCAGGGAGAAAAATTGCCTTGAAGATCCTTCCGGCTTTATGCTACATGCTTCTCACCAAAAGCAGGCACCTTAAATCCATGGTGGTCTTCAATCACGAAGGCCTTGTTGTGTTTCCCTCTTGCGTTTTTGTGTTTGTCAAAGGTGGTGGTCCTAAAGTTATCATGTCCAAATGGAAAGTGCATATTCACTCTGGCTGCATCCCAAAGTTGCATATCAGATGTCAGTTATAGCCAAGTTCAACAATGAATACCGTTTATTAGATGTTATTTGTAGTTCTTGTGCACATGTCGCCCACAGATTTCATCACCCTAAGATGCCGTTGTTTCCTCCAGTTTTCCTTGCCCTTCAAAGTTACCACTCTGACCTTTAAGCGGAAGTGCACCAGGGTATCAGCCAAGAGTCCAGAGGATCAGCCTGCAAAGGTTGGCAATTTGTGTTTGCGGTGGAAATTGAGGGTCAACAAAAAGGTCGGTTACCCTCCGGTAAACTAACATAGCAATGGAAAATGGACCCTTTGAAGATGTATTTCCTATTGAAAATGGGGATTTTCCATTGCCATGTTAGTTTACTGGAGGGTACTCTTTCTCCCATAATCATGGTTCCGTGGAAAATGACTGCATTTCAAAGGTAACTCCTATCGAAACCATTATTCACTTCCATGTTTATGGGAGGAAGGGTAAAATCGGGATCCTATTTGTTTTTTTGCTTTGGGACTTATTGACTCCTGGTCCAAACTGGGAGGTATTTTTTGGGGAAAAAAACATGTTTATGATTTTGGTGGAAATTGAGTTTATAGATTGTATCTGTTTGTGGCTAAAATCCACTTCAATGAGATGAATCCAGTTTCAATTACAAATAGGTGAAACTTCATATTTTTTGTTGTTTTCTTCGAATTTTGAGGACATGATCCAATTTGAAGCAGCATTTTGCTCCAAATGTGTGGGTGTTCAACCACCAACTATTTTCCTGAAGGGCTGGAAACAGCTTGAGATTCAGAGAGTTGTAGCTTGGAAAACATAGGCAGGTAGTACGTACCCATTTGTGTAGAAGACAACTGGCCTAGTTTCAGGCTGGTAAAGTTGATGGAAATTAACAACAATTTGTTTTCCAGGTATTATTCAAAAACATCCAGGTTAGTGAAATAATATGAAAGTTGATACTTTTCGGCCCGCAGAACCAGAATTTTTGATCTTGAATCATGGGAAATTTCTCTCAGACTCACGCTTTAGGCATCCCAATGACCCATCATTGTATGTATGTACTTGGAAAACAACATAATCAATTTGGCAAGAAATCCACTGCTGAAAAAAACATATCTCAAAAAGGCAAACCATGTTGCCTAAATAAGTGCTGCTTGCTATATTCACCAAAACGGTTTGACCTTTCTTGGGACGAATTGGCTGTTTGATACATTCCTGATTTTGTTTGGTACTTACAAACATCCCATGTCCCATATGATCCATGTATATGCATGGTATATTTACCTACATGTACCATAAAAAACAACCATTCATGAAGGTCGATACACCATACATGGATCCTATGGGTATCAAAATTGGTTCTCCCAAAAAAAAATCCATGGGTTTCCAGGCATCCCCCTTTCAGACCAGGCAGCCTCCACAGTTTCCGTTTCATCCTCGTCGGCTTAGTCACCAAAAATGTCGTCCGAAATCCCAAGAGATCGCATTCTTTGAGGGCTGGAGTTGATTTAAAAAAGGGGTTGGTAGAAACAAGGTCTTTGTTGCTACAAAATCAGGGGTCCAAGCAACCCTTCTAGGCTAATTCCTAGGGGGATAGATAGGCCCTAACAAATGGTTCCACCTTCCAAGGGTCCCAGGGTTGAAAGATCATCCCCTTTCCGGTGATTAGGATGATGAGTTTCCGTAGAGAAGCCCTTTGGGGCAGGATGTCTTTGTTCTACTCCTATCATGAACCCGGTATGGGGGTCATTAAATTACCTGTTTGGGAAGGATCAAACAATGAAGATGGAAGCAGTGTTTTCACAATGTTGAGTTGATTGTTGTGGCCTGCAAGATGAGAAGGCAGTATAAACAGAAGCGCTATATTGGGTGGTTTATTAGCACTGATGTTTTTTTTGAGTTGAGTTGTTACTCGGGCTGAAGGTCCAAGTGTGTGCGTGTGTGTGGGTGTGTTCTGCCATATGGGGGTTTCCTAAAATGCTGGTACCCAACAACCATAGGTTTTCCTACTAAAAAAGATCATTCTGGGGTGTTTGGGGTACCACCATTTTAAGGAAACACCCATATATGTTGGTTGTCATGTTTGTTCATGAGAGCGTGTTTTTTTTCGTCCAAGCGATCAACCAAGCAAATGATTGCAAGATTGATTTCTTTTTGAAATTCAATCAGCTTTGCCTACATGATCTAATATGAGTTACCCTTTCCAGATGCTTCCCCTCCCAGTAGCAACCGAACTCACCCTGCAAAACCTAAAAGTTCAAATTTGTGTTGCTTCCTCGTACACAAAGCGTCCCAGGATTCCAGCGGACAGCAGGAGGCGATCTTATTTCAGGTAGGGATAGTTCGATACTTTTACTTGTATTTGCCAACCGGTATCCTAGCTTTTTTCACATCCCAAAATTCCCTGTTATTCGCGAAGTCTCCCAACTTCAAGTTGCTGTTGTCACCAAGGGCAACCAAGGGCGGCTGTGTGCCGTGCATCCAAATCACGTTGACCAGAAAAAAAAGAGCTGCGAGCTGCGGGGGCTGTCAATTTTGTCCCTTAACTTTGGTTTTGTTTCAGGTGATTTTTACGGATTCATCACCATTTTAGAACTCATCCATGCTGGGGGAATACTGTAGTTTTGTGGTTTTTTTGTTTCCAAGCACCAAAACAGTCGTCGCAAATCCAAGGTGAGTGTTTTTTTTTCCTCGAAATTGCCTTGACAAAAAGGAATCTTCAACTCCAGCCTTGCCCCAACTCCCATGGCCCCAAAAGAGATGTCCTTCTCTTGTTTTGGCCTGCAGATTTGCAGGGTCATTGCCAAAAAAATCGTAGAGAGGGCCTTGGCAGTTATGGACCAAGGTAAGAAGTTGTGTAGTTTAGACCATGAGATATTTATTGATGCATTACCTTGTGTTTCATTGTTGTTCTGTATGGATTTTCAAGAAATTGATCCATATACGAATCCCATAAAAAGCACCATTTGTATAGGGAATGCTTCATGGGTTTCGCCCCGTTTCTGTAGGCCTTACATGTTGCAAGGCAGCTTCGAAAGGCAGGTCAATCTGTGGATGTGTCTTGGACACCGAAGGGCGAAACGAGTTGTGGAGGGTCATAGAAGATGGGCCCCCAAATCCAGTTATAAATGGGGTGAAATATCCATAAATAACCACTTTAAATGGCCGAAAATCAATGGGTTTGCCGTGAAATCACCCTAATTATAGGGTTTTACATTGGTTTTACAACTCCACTTACAACTGGTATTTATAACTGGTGACGGGGCCCACTTTCTGTGAGTTGCCCCCCTGTTGCAAATGAAGCCTCATTAGCGCAATCCCCGAAAATCTAAGAATCCTGGTGGTTTCTTTGTTGCTGGGAGTGGGTTTCGCACCCCAAGTCACAAAGTTGTGTTTTTTCCCAAGAGTTTGTTGGTTTTTGTTTCAATTATAATGTTTTGTGGTTAGGTGAGTCGGTTGGTTGGTGAATCCGATGAATCATACATGAAGAAGGATGTCGAAAAATAGATATGCCTACAATTTATGGACTAGTTGCTTTGTTTGCCATGCAGCATGCAGATTAAAACACCACTGCCTTTCGAACATGCTCACTCACCATCAACCCATGAATTGACGTATGTCTAGGGAAATGTGTCCTTTGTTTGTTTCTTCCTTCCACCGCCTTTCTGTCAGTCTAAGTCTTTCTCCCATGTGCGGACAAAAAGTCTAAGGTCTATGCAGAGGAGACCAAGAAGGTTCACAAGGTGGAGACCCCTATTGGGTTTTGATTGAGGGCCAAATTGAGGTTTCATCACTTCATGTTTAAAAACTGTGAATATCCCCAAGGCTTAAGGGTTTGTGTTGGTAGATTTTTTTCATTGAAAGCGTTAAATTTAGGAGAGGATTGGTTCTAGGAAGAGGTGGTATGTATTTTGGCATTATTTTGGCTGCTATATCAAGTGACAAGATTTACCATTCAAAACTAGGCCACGGGCCATGTTTCTTTGCCTTCGCTTAATGGTTTTTACTGCCCAGCTCTGACAAACAGACATTTTTCACTTGATTTCTGGCAGGGATGAGGATGATAATAGATGTTGATGGTTGAAATCTTTCACCGATCATGCAGATGTCCATATACATCTCATTTGCTGCACCTTATTTCTTCCATCAACGTGACTGACAGTGTTGATGGCTGCAAATTTTGCTACTGGTACTGTAAATGGCCTTATAAATGGGTGACTGCGGTTATAAGCATACTTATAGTAGTTACAACCGCATCTATAACTGGTAGGGGCCCACCTTGCATCCACTTGAGAACGCGTTTCCTATGATTTTCATATGTTGCCTTGGGATTCCAGCAATTTGTCAACTGACCATTTTTGTGTGCAAGTCATATCCTTATATAGATGGTGGTTGAGTAGAGTTTCATCCCCTCCAAAATGAACTCCAAACAGTTCTTGCCTCACATTTTGTGCAGTTACAGGATGAACACATTTGCCTTTTCAAACATCTTCAGATCCATCTCTCGGAAGAACATCATCCAGCTGACTACTGGTTCTATGGAACCAAGGTAAAATGTTGTCGGATGAACATTTACCTTCAAATATGTTCAGATCCAATGAAGGGTTTTACACATTTTTTATTTTTACCCCGATCCCTGGGGAAATGATCCAATTTGACTTGCGCATATATTTCAAATGGTTGGTTGGTTCAACCACCAACTAGTTGTCATCCAATCCTGCCGTGGAACCATGTTGGTCAAATCCACCCAACCGTTTTTTCACCCAGGGCTTCGAATACGCTGACCGTGTCAACGCGGTGCGTGTGGCCTTTGTTGCTCCTGGGGAATGGGATCAAGGTCCGGTAGGGGCACAGTCCCGGGAAAGAGACACGTTCATTGCCAAACAACCCCAAAAAGTGCCCACAGAGATGGATCTTTACAGATTTGGTATGAAGATGCGAATGTTAATAGTATATGTTTTGATGATTATGCATAGTTGTATTGTAATGGAAGGTGGTGTCATATCGTACATTGATACACAAGTTTGTTTCTTCTTGAGGTTTATAGATTGATGGACGTAAGATGGATGTATTTGTATATTGCATCTATGATATGCATGCGTACTTTTTACGGCATGTCTATATAGTGAATATTGGTTTGCATACGTCTCATTTATCATTCCTGACGGCAATAAAACGAAATACAAAAGTACAACAGTAGTTATTTACATATTGAAACAGAAGTTCAACCTTTCGATAGGTTTTGATTGCTTCCAAATTGGTCTATTTGATTTCCTTTGTTTTTTTTCGTGGGTGTAGGGGACAGAAAACGTGACCTTTTATGACCTCAGAACTGACGAGGATAGGATCCTCTGCACTGGCCTGCTGAATGTTTATCCATCCCTGGGTCCGTGGAGACATGTCGAAGCTCAACTTTGAAGTTTTGTCAAATTGCTGGAGATTGTGTATAGATATTATGTCATAGGAGGAATAAAGTTTACTGTGTTTGATCAAGAGTTTTTGTGGTCTTTGTGAGGTCCGTTTTTGGTTCAGATTTTTTTTTAGCAACATCCATTCCATTCTATTTTTCCGCAGGTCAGTGGAATCCGATCTCAAGAAGAACTAGTGGCCTCCCTTCACAACATCTATATCAGAAAGTTGATTTCAAATATTTCAATCAGATGTCGCTGTTTCTATCATGATTATGTATTTAGCCTTCAGCTCATGATTTCAGTTCACTTCGTTTTCATTCTTTAACTTTAAGGATGTGTCAGGCTTGCAACCTCTTCTGGTGATGTTTCACCCCTCATGTTTTCTTGGAAAACCTTTCGAAATCTCTTAGAATGTGAACTCCTTCGAGTTAGGTATTTGCATCCCCAATCTTCCCTATGGTTTCTTGATGTTCTCTAAGAAACCATAGGGTTCCCAGAGACCCCCTTCTCTTGGAACCCACCCCCCTTCTCAACGTAGAACGTTCTGCACGACTCGTGCACCGACCTCACCCGACTCATCCCAAAAAAAAGGGAGCTGAGGAAGCAATTCCTCCAAGACCAGTTGTCACTTTTGGGGAAATTTGGGATAGTGAAAATACTCTCGTGGGAACTAACATATATATCCCCTCCCAAGGCACTTTTGAAGATGATTGTCCTCTTCCAAAAGTGGGATATGTTATTTCCTCGGAGGGTACATTTGAATTGAATATATACCACCCTGTTTCCAAGATTAGAAACTCCCCCAACACATTTCTATACCCTAGGGATCCAATCTTTTTTGGGGGAATGGTAGTGGAACCTAAATACTTTGCTGAGGAGGTGATAGTACACCCCAATCATCCTTTGACAAGGTGATTGGATCCTTAGGGATAGGCAAATTCTGACTGAAATATGTTCAATTTCACCCTTTCAAGGACCCAAAATAACAACCAAAGCTTGCAGGCCTTGTTACCATCAAGGAGTTTTCGGTATTATTTTTTGGTGAACTGGGGGGGAAACTAATGAGCTTCTTTTGGAATGATGGGAGTAGAATTTTCGGGTTAAATCACCATCCGAAGCTAGGAGCTCAAGATCTCAATCCTGAATCTTACCGTGTAATTGGTATTGTTGAAAAGATAATCGATGCGTTTTTAGGACAAGGAACTACGTGTATAGCAAGCACATTTGGTGGCTGGCATGATTCAATCCCATCGCTTCCATAGGGACATTGGTACGATTCCTCTATGTTTGAATGGTACTTGAGAGTGGAGTGTTGTTTTTTTGATGCTCTTCCCTTTTTGGAAACATATATAGGCATATTCATGGCAGCCGTCTTTTGGTGGATCTTGATGTGCTTGTTAAACTGATCATTGACAACGAAAAAAGGATTGCGTGTCCTCAGTGCAAGATCTTAGAGAATGTCGAATACAAACAGAAGCATGTTGGGTTAAAGTTTGGTTGAGGTTCATTTGTACCATACCCATCCATGGGACGATTGATATATTTACCTATCTGACATGGTTTATTCTTTATGGTAAATTAGTAGGCAAAGATACCAGTCCCATGGATGCTATGGGTTCCATTTGAAATATATAATGTTTCCGATAAGTCAGACAAGTGTGTCCATTTAGATGGTTCATTGGAGATGAATGTAACGTCCCAAGTGATTGTATCCTCACCAAGTTCGTTGAATCACCTGGGATATGACCCTTGGTCACCGCACTGATAAGGGCTTTCCCTATCACACATGCACTCACCTGTCTATGTTCAGGCGGTTTCTATCCAGATAATCCAAGCATCCTTTGAACATCCTTGTGTATTTTCCAAGGTTAAATATCTCAACAAACATCAGTTTGAAATACGGAAATTCACGAAGAAGAAACAATAACATAGCATCACAATCGGATGCTTTTGTGGATGCATGCTGTGTGTTTTCCCATGGTGTTTAATACCCATAGGATCCACGGGACTGGTATATTTACCTACTAATCTACCATAAGAATCAACAATTCATGCAGGTAAATATACATCATCCCATGGATTGAATCATACGGGATATTGACCACTTGATTTCCTGCTGCAGGACCTTCGTAATTTCAAGGAGGATGATGCTAAAGAGTTGAAACAGAAGGATGTGCCTTTGAACGTCCCTTTGAACTGAGTTTCGGTTTCGGGAGGTTGGTAGTCCAGCTGTGTTAATGTTAGAAGGTTGTTGAACTCATTTTTTTGTTGGGGGGGAAGGGTACTTGGAGGAGCATCCCAGGACTTGCCAGTGGTTAGAAAATTTAGTATAACCCCCATTTATAAGCCATAAAAAGGCCATTTGGAGGGGGAACAACCCGATCCTTTGGAGGCTTATTAACCATGGTTAGTCCAGCGTTTTTGGAAGCTGTTTGTTGGCCTTTTTTGGGACAAAAAATGGATCAACATGTGAAGTGTTTGTTCTTAGGAAGTGACAAAGAACTCGGTTTAGGGAGGTTGAGTTGTTCACTTTCTCAAGTTGATGAGATATGTAAGATGTCTATTTTCTAATTTCAATGAATTTTTAAGGAGAAGTGGAGTCATGAAAAAATCACATGAATTGCTTGCTTCATTTTCCTTTATTTCAAAAAGAGCTTGTTCAACCCAACTTTGACAAATCTAACTTCCCAACCATTTATGGAATATTGCATTTACCTACTAATTTACCATAAAAATCAACAAATTCATCGATTGGCAAATTTCATAACCAATTCGTCCCATGGATATTTTGTACCAGTTTCCTGCTTCGACTTGTCCCGGATGACTTGAGGATTTGGCCAATTTCGCTAGTTATTTCCAGCTTCCGGGTGCATCGACCACAACCACATCTACAGCATCTACAGCTCCACCACGGACCGAACCAAAAGTCACAACAAGCGCTTCGACAGCCAAGGTTGGGAGTTTTGGTGGGTGCTGGGAACATGTTGTTCAGGCGTTTGTTGCAGTGGTAACAAGAATGATCAAACAAAACATGTCCAAACCCACCCCCCAAAAAATAAGTGTTGTTAAGATGAAATCAGGCCATTTAGGATCAAGTACTATAGCAGATTAAGTAGATATTGTATTTGTGAACCGATCAGCTTTTGGCATCCGATTCTGAAGGGAACCCATGTAATTTCTGTTGAACTTTGTTGAGACTCAGCCGACTGAAAAAATCATTCCTTATCTACTGTTATAGATGGTGGCGGTTGGTAAGTTGAAATCCTGCACAATATAACCCAAAGCATTCTGGTTCCGGTGATATGAAGGGGAAACGACGTTGTCCACGTTTTGCAGTGCAGAAATGCGGTTTAGACATTATGCAATACATTATGAATCATCATCATATCTCACAGATCCTACTCAGTGTCATAAGTTTTGAATATAAGCCCTACGACGCAAGAAACATATGTATAAATGACTTATCTTAGCCAACATGCTCTCGATGATGATATTACACAAGATCCATTTGGTATGCATTTGATAAACGGATGACCATCTTATTAATCATTTATCATCTATGCACTGGACAAGCATCATCCCAGTCCCATTCATCCACAGGCTGGCGCGAACGGTGCGGGTGCTTGGAACGAATCCGCTGGTGAGCAGTTGAGGTGAGCCTCATACCCAAATGATCCTAATGTATGGAATATTACTTGGCTAAAATATCTATGGTGATTTTTGGTAAATATTCCATACATTAGGAGCATATGGGATACTTGATTTGGGTTAGCATTGCTTTGTCGGTTCGCCTGATATTGAAAAATCATGAAAAATCAACTCCCTGAGGATCCGTAAGTAGTGCATCCCATTACTTGTAAATAGTTAATAACCATAGTTAGTAAGTCCCCTAAGCCTCGGGCTGTTCCCCTTCCAAATGGCCTAAATGGCTTGTAAATGCGGGTGATCCTAACCACTTACAAGTCCTGGGATGATCCTCCAAGTCAGTAGTTTTGGATCAATGATTCGAGCTTTCGAGTGAGAAAACCTTGAGGTTTTGTTGGCTAGACCACTGTGACGGTCTGAGTGATTAACGACTGGAAGCTGCAGAAAAGATGACTTTCCATAGGGATCATTTCCTCCTTCAAACACCAAACAGCTAGGTCCAGCCGTTCGTTTTTGGGTGTGTAGGTGGTGATGTTGCACAAAACTTGTTTTGGTCCACCCCTCAACTGGGGGAATATGTTAGAATCAGAAGTGGAATGGGAATCGATTGAAATGTGAGTCATGAATGATGAATATATGTAAGTAAACATAAGTATACAGTTCAGTCAGAAATCCCTCCTTTTTTCTGCAAAAACCCTGATATCATGATATCACTTCAAAGCCTTTGGGTATATTCCAGTTTCGTGCAAAATGTTCGTATCATTTCCCCTCATTTTTGGAACGGAAATGTCCCACTGTTTTTTTAATGACGCTTGATGTCCAGCTGTTGATTTTTATTGGTTGGGTCGATCAACTTCCAGAGGTTCGCTGTGGTAGGGGATAAACTCATCAACCCAATTAATAAGGAATTATATAATTCTTTATACCCATTATACGGGATTTACTATTAAAGGTGCGGTGGGATGAGTTTACCCTCTATTTTTTAAGGAGTTTTGAGGAACACCCTGGCACAGTCGTGGGGATAGCTACCGCTACCTCGTCCGAGGTAGTGATTTGGAGGTGCAGTTGAGTGATGACTTCGTGACATGACGTGACGCTTGTGCTTGTGCTATTAGAAATACTGCTGGTGGAAGAAGTGCGGCATTCACCAGTTGAGGTTGGTAGCTTATCCCATGATTTACAAGGTTTTATACATCCCAGGTGGTTGTTTCGGATTTCTTCCATCAACAGTAGATCCCTCCCGGAAAAATGGACACTGAATTTATAGAAAGTTGCAAAGTTGGTGAACAGTTTGAGCATTCAGAAAGATTTAGCCAGGTGATTCCATTCGTGACCCAACTTGATTCCCTTTGATGGAGGTGACCAACAACCTTTCCGAAATAAAGCACGTTTTCACCATCCCAAGACAGGCTTATCACTTAAAGATGGCAGAACTTTGTTTATACTAATATGTTCTGGTGCTATAAATGTAGAAGCAATATGAAGCTGGGTGGTGGTTTCAAACATTCTTTATGTTCACCCCTGCCTGGGGAAATGATGAAATTTGACTAATATTTTTCAAATGGGTGGTTTCAATTTTGGCTCAAGCTGATGTGTTTTCAAAATTGGCAACCAAGAACAGAGGAGACATGAAAAATAATAATAATAATAATAATAATAATTTTGGGGTTGTGTCAGTTTGTATTGTGGCACTGTGCGCTGCTGTGCGGTGCGCTGCTGTGCGGAATTCCAAAGAAACCTGTGCGCTCGGGTCCCACGACCCACAGGCGGACTACACCAAGGACTACACCAACAAGAAGAACGCTCAGAAGAAGGCCGAGGCTGCGCAGGCTGTCTGCAACAGAGCAGCAACAGATGCCGCAGGCTGCGCAGGCTGTCTACAAAAGGTCCGCCAGGACCGGAAAGAGCAGGCCAGGAAAGACCAGAAAAACTGGCGTGACTTCTTAGGCAAGGGATCAACAAGAAGCAGAAACCTTTGGCCTCTATGTTCAGCATGTTGGTCAACGGCAGATCAGATTGGCAGATCTCTCGACGCAATCTATCTTGGGCGAAATTCGCAGAGTATGAGCCGTGGAATAATTGTAGCCTCCAATAACTCCTCATTGGAGTTCAGAAGAGAAAGCCATGCCACTAGGAAGCTCTGAAGACCAAGTGTTGGAAGCTAAAGATGAAACCAACTGATAACGAACTCCTAAGATTTGCTTAAGATTTGCCTTATACCTCTCCGTAAACATGCATGATGATATTTAAGTTAAGTATTTCCTCTTTTTTCACCACGTTCTTCTCCGAAATGTTTCTCCCCATTGATCGCCGCGGAGGCCACTTTGAATGATCAGCCTTACCTCACGGGTTACAGGCGATGTGGTGATGTTGATGATGATTCTGGGGGGGAGCAGCTTTTGGATATGATCTCTGGGTGACTTTTTGGTAAAATGACCTGGAGATGTATGTATAGCTTGGATTTGTTTACCATAAAGATCAACCAAATGTAGGTAAATATACCATACATGGATCCTATGGGATGGATATCCTGGAAATTCAGTTGAATTGGAATTCGGAAATTTGCCAGGATTCCCAATGTGAACATGTTCAGAGTTGATTCCAGTACCCATTGGTGAACCATTTCCCAGATTTAAGTACAAGGTGGGCCCCGTGGTATTTATCAATGGAGTTATAAGCCCTATAAGTATAGGGTTATAACCACAGTTACCCATTTATTTTCGCCCATTTCTAGGGGTTATAGCTTTTATCTCCATTTATAACTGGTATAGGCGTAGCTGTTAGTTACCCATTTTTTTTCGGCCATGTATAGGGATCCCATAACTCCATTTACAATTGTTTTTTGGGGCCCACCGTGTAGGGGACTCCGTCACTTCATTGTTGAGTTGATCATGACCAGTCAACCGGGGCCCCCATATAAGGTACCCCCCATGAGAAAGCCAAAGCCTTAACAAGGGGTTATTACACCCATAGTTGTTCCCTTAACAAGGCCGTATTTTTCGGCTTTATATCGGGGTACCTGAACCATGGGGGCCCCGGTTGACTGGCCATGAGTTCGAGTTGAAGCACTGTGGGGTGAAGGCCCAGCGCGGGTGATCGTCAGCTCTATGAGAAGCTGAAGGCCGACACAGGCGGGGAAATTCGGGGAAACTCACTCACTCATGGGGAAGGTTTGCGGGTGGGTTCGGGATGGGTTTTCCCTATCTGAAATCTGAATCTGCTTGGTGAGGAATCTGAGTTTCCAAGATTTGCTTCTTGTGGAAATTGGGGTTTTGACAAGCCTGACAAGCAACACTAAAACACTTAAAACAAAATTTGAAACCATTAAATTGGATCCATCAAATTGAAACCCCATTCAATTGGAATTGATCCATCATTTGTTTCCCAATTTGGATCTAAAACAAATTTTGAGATCCCATCATTTTGATCTCCGGAAAACCATGTTTTTCTCATGTTGCACCGGCCATGATTTTTTTCGAGCCTCTGCGGGCAGATCCGTGGGTAGTATGCAACCCCCCCTTCAAGCGGACACACCAACTATCACTCCTTCAGCCATTGACCTTTGCCAGGGATATGAGGGGAGCCCCAGAATCTCCAAATACAGTTGATGGAAGGAAGAAATCCAAAACAACCACCTGGGATGTATGAAACCCGTAGTGTATACTGGGATAACCTACCTATCAACTGGTGCAGGATTTCTGAACCATCAAAAGTATCTCCAATTGAATGAGGGAAAGAACCCAAGCATTTGGGTCTCATTTTGATTCATTCCCTCATTTAGTCACTAGTCGCACAATTCAATTTCAAAGGAGCTTTCAAATTCTTGAAAGAGGGTAGGGAGTATGCAGGTAGCTGGGGAAGGGAACGTGGTAAAACCATTCAAAAACACTAATTACCCTCCCTAAAACTGACAGTTCGCACCTGAAAACGGATGGTTGGAAGACGATCCGGCTTCCTTTTGGGGCCCAAAAGGCCTATTTTCAGGGGCAAACTTGCTGTTAGTTTGAGGGAGGGTGACTAGGTGTTTGGGACCATCCCTTTCAGGGCTCAGTGAGTCTTTTAGGGTCTTCAGAGTCACAAACACTTCAACTGAGCCATGATACCCGCCCTTTCAACATGCAAATTGACAATGGAAAACTGCCATGCGAACTCTTAACTGCTTCATTAGAAGAAGCATCTTCATCATTTTCAGTTTTCCTCGAGTTTTTTTGGTTGGAATTTCAGATGTAACATGATGTAAGCCCCTTAGAGGTTGGTTATGTTTCTAGCAGCCAGACACGGCAAGAGGTTGACCCCAAAAACCGAGCGATTTCCAGGCTGCCCCAGCAGCCCTGCGCTAAGACGCTGGTCCACAAGCTCAGCTCGCACAACAAAAATTCAGCTGCAAATTTGGGCCCCTACCAACTATAAATTGGGATATGGGACTCCTATAAATGGCCGAAAATAAATGGGTAACTGAGGTTTTAATCCTATAGGGGTTATAATTCTATTTATGATTGGTAGGAGTCCATCGTGTTGGAATTTCTTGGGGGGGTTTGGATCATGTAGTTTTTTTACACCCCCCAAAGAAAGATGAGAAAACATTATATGGTTGAATTGCAATTTGTATTTCATACGCGTGCAATCTTTGGATGGTTTTGGGTTGGAAAAAATATGACAACCAGGTCCTGAAATACCCGAAAAATGCCGATGTCCCACACAGCGAACGCATAGGAACGCATAGATTTTGTTGAATCTTAACTCAGTATTGGACTTGGCATCCATTTGATGCCAACGTGTTTCACACCCTAAGCTAGATGGTTTCAAGGATCTTATACATGTTTGTTCCCCCCACTTGGAGAAAATTCCCATTTTGACTAATAGAATACTTTTCAGATGGTTTGAAACCACCATTTAGCTGAGATATCATCTTGAATGGATCATCCTTGCACCTGGATTTTTTTGAGGTGTTCCGAAGTTTCCTGTTTCAAAATCTATGTGCCTCATAACTGCCAGAGAGTTCTTAGTGGGAAACACATTTACAGCCATGATTTTTTTGTCGAGAGTACGGTTGATGGAAGGAATCCTGCACTAGTTGGTAGATCATGTGGTGCAGGATTACTCCATCAACAGTATCACACCCTTTTGCAGGTAAACCCAAGACTTTGACAGAGGAACTCCACACAACTTGAGATCAATCAATTTTCCTCCCAAAAATCCTTTGGCTGAGGAAGTTTAAACTTCCCAAAACATCTACATGAATCTATAGTGATGACATTGCATGGAGCCCATGTGGACGGTGGATTTTCGTGTGAATTTTTCCGTCTTTACTCCAAAGGTATCAACACATGGACTCCTTCTCACCCAGCGAGCGCTTGAGTTGGAAATAGGCCCAACAGCTTCGCGCTGCGAAAAGGTTTGGTTTGGTGGTTGGTGAGTGCAAAGTGGGCCCAAAAAACAGTTATAAATTGGGCTACAACATGCTATAACTCCTATAAGTAGGGTTATAACCCCAGTTGCCCATTTTAATTCCATTTCTTAAGGTTATTTCACCCCATTTATAGCTGGTTTTTGGGCCCAAGTTGTGGAATTTAATAACTGATGGAAGAAATTCCGAACAACCACCTGGGATTATAAATCCTTGTAAATAATGGGATAAACTACCAATCTCAACTGTTTAACAGGATTTCAGCCATCAACAGTATGGACCTGGGATTCTGTGAAGTTCCCCAGTCCAAAATTCCGTCGACATGAAAGTTGTTCACCACCAAAAATGCCAGGTCATCATTCCAAGTTTGCAGGTTGATTCCAACCAAAGAACCGTTGAACCGTTCATCATTTGCAAAGGTGGAGAACAAATGATGTACACTCCCTAAAACTAAAATGGATGGTTCAAAGACTAGTTTCCTTTTGGGAGGCCCTATATTCAGGGGCTATGTTAGTTTTAGGGAGTGTAAGAGAAAAGGTAGTTTCAGCTGCAAAACAAAAAGGTTGTTGTTGACGTTCCTTTTATCATCGGACAAAGGGTGGATCCGAGTGATTTACTTTGGGGCTTATCCTAGCAGAACACCCCTGGATTCAGAAGCAATGCACTCCGTAAAAATGACAGCAAGTTTGCCCCTGAAAATAGGCCTTTTGCCCCAAAAGGAAA
>Ga0126337_10000371_pt1 | contig 21774 bp, 11 predicted proteins | sample DipCmetagenome_FD_92527 | JGI IMG/M metagenome (GOLD analysis project Ga0126337, IMG submission 92527) | Coral microbial communities from La Bocana,Puerto Morelos, Mexico - Diploria C A metagenome | ecosystem: Host-associated > Invertebrates > Cnidaria > Coral | place: La Bocana,Puerto Morelos...
CCCAGAAGTTTACATGTTACGCCCCCTCCCAAAGGCTGTGAGTTTACATTGTGCCCCCCCTCTTGTTTTACTGCCCCCCCCCCCTCCAGATAATCATTGCACAGTCCCTTATATCTGCTGGTGTAGCGCGCAGCAATTTCACCTCAAATCCCGCCGTCGAAAGTAGCTAAAATTATCCCATCAATGATGAGTTGTTCGGTGTCAAGTAAAATGGGGTATTAAATCATTTCGTTGCCATGATAACTCAGATCCTTCATGTTTCTCTACAACACCAGTTACGTGCGATTTTCTGTATGATATTGATAACGTTGGTCTTTTCTTAAAAAGTTGAATATTATCGTTACTCAAAAATCCAATCGACCAACCTTACCTCTACAAACATAACCATTAACGTTACTGTGTGGACTCTCGCCTTTTGGACACGCCGCTTTTACGGACACCCCAAGAGAATATTATGGACAAAAGCTATATCTCCAGAAGAAAGTATGAAAAAGATTTATGCAAATCACTCACATCACTCCCCTATGCGCCAACTTGGCGCCAGGGGATAGGTAACAGGGTAACATAACAGATTGTAGGAAAGTCACGTAGTCCCAAACTAATGCTTTTATTGTTTTTCTCGTTACAAAGGACAACTTTGACGTATTGAATGACATCATTACTCTGTAGTCTTGTTCTCTTGTGTTTTCACTATTTTGAGAAATATCTTATTATTTTGTATCAAAATAAATGTGAACCACACATTAAATAAATCTGGAAATCTTGAAAGAGTATAGCAATGTACCTTTTGTGTGACACTTCAACCACTTTGCAACAAAAAAATTTGGTCATTTGGACTCTCATTATTTCGGACATCAAATGATCGTCCTGAGTTGTCCGACTGAATGCAGTCTCTCCATTGCTCGAAATCCATGGAGAAGAACGGAACAAGTCAGCGGTCGTGAGCGTGCGGGCGTGATTGTCGCTCACGCTACCCACCGCTCGCACGTCACGCTCCCAGTCACGCTAGCATGCTCACCTGTAATTGCCTTCTTTCTAAGGATTCTTGAGGAAAACAGAGACTTGTCGCAGTCTAGAGTTGACACTATCTTTTGTTACAGTTATAAAAGCTTGATTAGAAGTCCTGATATCGGAGAAAGCACTTTATAAAAGTTCAGTGGACTAAAATACACCGAAACTATGAAAATTCAACATCGTCTTCGTGAATTCTTGAGGCTACGTGACAAAGTATGGCCACGCAATTGGCAGTCACGACATTGTACTCAACTGTGATAAATAAAACAAACAATGGCCACGAAGATCACAACCAAAGAACATAGGCCCAAGAGAGCACGCAGAAATTCTCGTTTTATTTGCCGTCCTGCTCTTGTTGCCTCCAAAGGCATGTTAGCCACCTCGCCTTTCATATTTTCACGAGGAAATGGGACGTCTGGAATCTCGCATTCCAAGAAATCACACAACGGTTTCCATCCTTGTTCGACGTTGTACACCAATAGTTGGTCGCGGGGAACAACAGACTTGACACGCTCATTGTGATTTCGGAATCGCTTCCTAAATACGTACGTTGCCTTGGGATCATGAGAGCCAAACATTGCATCCGTGAACGCGAGCAGCACGAAAAACAGTTTCTTAAGCGTTGGTGATAGGAGTACCAGCGGTTTCAGAGCAAATGTTGCAGTGTTGAAGACTTTAATTTGATTCACCAGGCTCTCCACCCAAGAGTCTTCATCCCGTTCGCTTAGGATCACCTTGCAGTCGGGAAATGTTTCCAAGATTTCCTCAAAGAAAAATTTCCCCGGCATGTCGACGACTGCATCAGCATTCTCGTAGACACGTTTCACATCAGGCTTGGTGCCATTTTGAAAAACGTCGACCCAGTGATCCAGGAAATCAAAGGTCTGCTCTTCCCAGTTGTAAACCTTTAAACCGAGAATCTGTAAAGCTTTAGAGATCGATTTTGTGCCTGTTTTCGCCGGTCCAGCACAAATTACCTTCATTATTCTGGTCACAATGCCCGCTAATAATGGTGCTTGGAGAAAAGTGAAGGAAGGTCACTTCCGTTTTCCGAATCGAAAGCAGCTACTTTCGTTCGTGACAGTTAGGGTGTGTGACGTCATGCCAGAGGACTGACATACTATAAACATGAAATAACGAAACATTGCGGCATGTAAGCTTCACAATTAATGATCACGGCTGGGAAGAACAAGTATAGCACTCAGCGGGCAATTATAGAGCAGTATAATATTAACACAAATTTACGCGATTTTCGCGATTTCTTTTAAATCACGAAAACAACGTTAGAAGTTCCAATGCTAAAACAAAGCGTTCGTGCGTGAAATCCGGCCAGCTACACAGGCTAATGTTGCCGTTTTATTTACTCCTTACCCCCACGCCCCCTGATTGCTGTCACGCCGGGTAGTCAAGACCCAAATATTGAACGCCGATATGAATTTCGAAATTATTTTTAGCATTTCCTTTATTCCCCTCTGCGAGCAGAGCCTCCATTTATCTCTATTTGAGTAGAGAGAGGCAGGAGAAAGAAAAGTGTTAAGTCCCGGCACAGAGTGGTGGGCACTGTCCAAAAAAACCAATCCCGTCCGATCCCGCAGAGTTAAAGGAGCAACTACTTGCAACACTCGAGGTAAAACGCGCAAAAACGCTTTTCACTGTAGGCATGACCTTTCAACTCCATCTCGAATAGTTTTTGTGCCCTACGGGCGTGTGAGGCTCGCGCGCTTCGCACGCGAGGATATTAGGCTTAGGGCGCTCAGCACTTTTATTTATGATACCTTGTGCGCAGTACATGAAGTAAAGTTGTGGTGCCTACCAACCGCGTTGTAGACTTCTTTCCTGCCGCGGGCGCAGTCCGTTGCTCGGTAGTGTCCACATCTGTTGTTGTGTTTTTCTAAAGGCTGATTTATTGAAATTTTGTTTAGCATTTTTGCAACCTGTACGCCAATGGAGATCCTTATTGAAGTGAATAGTTGAATTTTTAGCTTCAGCTTTGAGAAACAGCCTTAGTAAACATCACCAATTTTGAGGAAAATGGCGACATTTCATCGTGGCGCGAAATGCTCTTTACGTGAGGTAAACTTCATTGTTAAATGCTAGTCTCTCAGGTAAAGGAATGGTCCTGATATACATTGGCCAACATGTAGGCAAAGAAAGAAATATGGAGTTTTAGTTATCATTAAAGGTAGAGCGAAGTGTCTAGAAGTAAGTTAAGTTAACCCACTTCACAGGTTTGTGCTTAAACTTTCAGAAAAGGCCTTCCTCTTGCTCGTTGAGTCTGTTGATATAAGCTTATAAGCGTAAGTTTAAAGATATCTTGGATCATATGTACTAAAGGAATCCATAATTGAGTGTCGATCGACACCCTTGATTGATACCCTCAATCAACCCTTGATCGATACTGGATCGACACTCCATCGGCACCTCGGTTGACACTCCATCGACACTCCATCAATATCTTGGTCAGCAGTCAGCCAAAAGTTGACTACTAGTAATTCATATGAGTTGGTGGACACTTGGCTGACTATCGACCTACTGTTGAGTAAGTGTTAATAGAGTGTCGACTGAGTATCGATCAGGATGTCGATCGAGTATGGATCGAGATGTTGATCAAGGGTATCAAATCAATAGTATCGATGGACACTCGATAGTGGATGCCTTTAGTAAACATGCACCAATATCTCTCCTAATTTAAGCTTTATAGTCTTTGGCTTCTAATATAATAGAATTAAATGCAATTATTCCAATCAAGGAATGCCAAAAAGTTGCAACCATCTTGTTTATTAACTGAGGTAATACTTTTGTACAGTCTTTGTTTTTAGATGTGCTACTAGTACAATGAGCTTCTGGCAAAGCAATTCCCAACCAGACCTGTCAGTCACTGGTACATCCTCCTCGCGTCATCAAAGGCCGCCAAGTGGTCGCCGAGTTCGACCTAGCAGTGCTGGAAGAGGAGAAAGCACCAAATCTCACATATTTGGCATTGCTGATACTCCCAGACAGGATATCCCCCCAAAAAAGACTGGTAACAGTTTCCATGACAACAGTGCTGCATCAAGCACAGTACACACAACTCCTGAAGCTCCTCGTCCTTTAACTGGAAACCAACCTAAGAAGACTACTGGACCTGTTTTGACTCATAATGTAAGGAGGTCTACTAATAAATATATTTATAATAAAGTTTCTGTATAACACAAGCTCTGATTAGCTGAAACAGCATGCTTTATGCACTTGTTGATCATGGAAGGCTGGCTTTCAAATTTTTGCTTTGGATTTTTGTCCCAAATTAATGACTCTGACAAACAGAATGGAAATGAACTACACTGTAATGTATTTCTGTGCAGTAACTATGGCTGTATGGAGACCATTGTTAACAAAAACAGTGTTAAAACATTACTGTACGAAAATAACAAGTTTTGCTAGATTCTGACAAAACACGTCGCATAATAAACAAATTATCAACCAAGTTCATGAATGCTTTCAATTGATAAAAGACATTATATTTTGTAATGAGGGAAGAAAGTAAACTTAAGAAGTAAAACAATGATAAAAAACACTAATGAGCTCTATTTCAATTGGTAAAAAATAATGCTCATTTCAAACAACACTTACATGCAATGTATTAATACTTGTTTGCTTACTAGTGATCTCCTGTCATATCATTAAACAAAGTGAACCACAACAGTTTTGTATCTCAACACTCACCTGAGGAATGATCAGTTGAAAGTTTGCTCTGATATTCTCTCATGTACTCAGAGAAGAACAAGAGGAAGCAGTATAGTGTTTCCAGCTTTGCCGCTAGTTTGGCCAATATTTCTGCAAGTGAACAGTAGCTCCTTTCAAATATAATTCTGCATTTTCGCATTTTCATCTGCAAGCTTTGAGCTCCTTGTTTCGTAATTTCAATCGTAAAAGTGCACATTTTGATGGGTTACAAATTATTTGAACAATTCTAACAAGGATAGTGATTGGCTTATTTTACTGTTCTTTATTAAAGACCCGACACACTGATGCCGTGTGCACTTTTATTTGTTTGGAAAATAAATTTTGATTTGGAAATTCAGACGAATACTTGGGAAAGTTAATAGTTCTTTATCATAAAACAAATAAAAAACTCAAGTCTTGACTGTGCTCTGTTCTCTTATAAAGCACTTAGGAAGCAGTTAGAAGACTCAAGAAGTACCACTTCCTGTGTGCTTTAAAACAGAACAGAGCACAGTCGAGGCTTCTTTATTGTATTATGAAAGTCCATGCCACTTTTTTCTTCCAGTCACTAATAAGACCAAAATCAATCATGACCCACTCCTGCATGTTTTCTCAGCTTTGTGTTGCTACATGCAGTTTGTTTGAGTTTTGATTGGTGCATTGGATTGTCTGTGTCTCCTATGATCAGCTCAAGTTATTACTAACTTTGGTTTATGTTATGCAGGCATCTGTGATCACAAAATCTCAGTTAGATGCTGCCAAGAGTTTAGCCAAGGTCAGTAGTCTAAGAATATTAACAACATTAACAGTCTTCATGAGCCTTTGTTCTTGTCTTCTGCCCTAAACTTGTGTTTTTTAGTTTCATTTGAAAGAGAATTCTCCTGACCATATTAAGTGTGCAATATTTAATTTAAGGGCTTGGTGGAAAAAGGGCGTTAGAGATTTTTGGATAAAATTAAAGGTTGCCAAAACAGCTCCAACTTTCACATGCTGGTTTGTTTACTAGGTGCATTAAACAATGGCCAGCCTGTTATTTTTCTTTAATTTGCTTAAGTTTGCTTCATTTTCAAATATAATGTATGCAAGACACGTTTTCAAATGCTTTGTTGGTTTCATTGTATAGCAAAACAAAAGGTTCCTTTGTTTCTCATTCAACAAACAGATGCTGCTAGGAAAACTGATGGTTTTGCATATGTTATATCTCAAAAACAATGCAAAATCTACCATAAAAGGACAGGACATTGTTCAAATTTGGAGTTGTTTTAACAATGTTCAATGTTAGCCAAAAATCTATAACACCCTTTTTCCACTGAACCCTTCAATTATTATGCACATAAAGCTCTCAAAGTTCCTGTGACTGTGGCCCAAAGTATGGAGGGCCCAATTCGTTATGGGTGTGGTGGGGGTGGGGGTGGGGGTGGGTTTTTGTTTTATACTTCTTCTTCTTAGCCATTTGGAAGTTTGACATAATTAAAATGCTGTACAAGCATATACTGGTATGTAAATCTGACTGGGTCTGAAATTGGACAGGGGCCAGAAATCATTTATTATTAAATAATAATATTTTTTCTTTACCAGGCAAATCCAAATTATGCTGACCAACCAGTTGAAGTGCAAGTGTTTTCAAGGGGTCGCCTGGGTGGAAGAAAGGCTCCTCAAGGGTTTGTGTTAATAGTATTATAATTATTATAATAGAAAATGAATACACTTGATCCTATATATATTATCAATAGTTCAAAAACAAAGAGCATACTAGTGGAAAAAATAGAGACCAATGTTTTTATATTAAGTTGAAAACCACATGCAAAATTCAGGCATTTTTGAGGAAACTGAACAATTTCCACAGTGTACATAATGTAAATTTGTTATCTTCATATTTTTGGGAAGTATTAAAATTACAATGTAAGTACTGACTGACAGCCATTTTTAAAACTTGGGTACTCAGCAATTATTATTTATTGTAAATTGTTTTGTATTTACATGTACATTGTACAGTTTGTGATGCTGTGTTTTGTGTAAATCCCAGCAGTCCCAAGCAAATAGTGGAGCACATTGGTAACTTGATGGATGGATGCATTTGTTCCATAAAATTGGCTTGTGCAAATGTTGTTGCCATCCTGAAGAATTTTTTTGTTCACTACAAGCTCTAAGCAAAAAAAAACATTCATCACTTGTTAAAGAAGCCACATGTACATTCAGTGTTGGAGATCTTGAAAAATTTAGCCTAAAAGTTCGAATTTTCTCTTCCTTGGAATCCATGTTAATCGTCTTTGTCCTCAACTGTCCCTGTTCTTTTATGGTAACTTATTATCATCTCTTTGGTGCTTTTCAATCTTTCCTTCCATGGCCAATTAAACTAACCTAAAATACTTTGATTGAACCCCTTTAATTTCTAAAGTGTAGGATGATAGTGAAATTTTAACATTATGATAAAATTGTTTGAACAGGAAAAGGTGTTTTTAATTAGTAATATTACTATTTATTTTTTTTGTGTAATCTTATTCAACTTCAGGGTCCCACAGTTGGACCTGGGAAACCTTGCAGATGACAACAATCAGGTATTGTTTTTTTAATTATTTTAAGCTTAGCAAAGAAAATCCTTTAGAGACATATAATTTCCAGAGTTGAATATAAAAATGTGAAATTCTGATTGGCCAAAAAATCTTAGCTAGTAAAACTTTAATCACCTACAATGTAGGTGTTGTTAATTATTACACAATTACGTAAACTATATATTAAATTATAATAATTAATGTGTTGAATATTGTCCAAACAACACATGAAATGAGAACAAATATATATTAATTAATCAATATTATTGTCTAGTTAGTTAGTTGTATTACAGTAGAAAACACGACATCATCATTACATGTATATTGTGGTGTGGAATAAGCATCTTTTTTATCAACCTTTATAACACACCAATGTTCAGCAGATATCCCTTTACACTGATGAACACTAATGAATATGAATTTTAGTTTGTAATGATTTTCCATTACAAAAAAACTGAAATGTTTGGACTCCAGACTGAATGTAAAATACAGTATTGGATTACTATCCTTTATTAAGTCCATGTACAGTTTATATTAGGAAGCTGCTATGTTGTTTATGTTTCAGTTGCTCCAGCCAGCAGCAGTTGATGCCCCTCATTTACATACACCAGACTCTAACAGCAGCCTTATAAGGTACGTACAATCTAAGCTAAAAAAGTCAGCTTTTAAAAACCATGGAGCTCATTGCTGCAAATTATACATGTATTACTAACAGTTACAAATAAAATTCTCAGACTGGTAGTGCAACACTACTAAACAATAATTATTTTATGGTCGTCACTGACAGTTTTAAATCAAAAGTGAGCTTTACCTGTAGACAATGTGCTCTTCTTACATGTATTTTACAGTTACAGATTACAGCTACATGTACGTGTGTAGTTCAGTTGGATATTTAACAGTAAATAGTTTTGTTGTTAGTAGACAACAGCCTCTTCAGTTATCCAAGACATCGCTGGAAGATTTCAAGACTTTTCATTGTGACTCTCTGTCAAATATGAAGTTACAAAAAGGATGACAGAAACACACATAATGATCTGTCTCATTGTTCCTGTTCCAAATCCCCCCTCTTTATTCCACTAGCCTGATTGCAAGATCAGACAAATTTCTTTACATGCTACTTCACATTCTACTACACTGCAACCGGATAATGTTTACTTAAAATGTTTTGAACTCCTTTTGTTCTTGTAGTTGGGGGACTCCTCTTCATAGCTCACGATTTCCTCCTAGTCCTGCAAAACCAAAAGGAGGTGGCTGGCAGGTAAGTATTGTGCCCAAAGTGAATTTAGATTTGATTATGAAAACATTGAAATATTTATGTTGCTTTCAGACTTTGATGTTGAATTTAGAAGAAACATAAATTTTGGAAAGTGTGTAGCAATTTTAACTGTGAAGCTTTATTGATCATTCATTGTTCACACATTGATTTAAAGTGGCAACATGCTTTCAACCAAGGCAAACATTTTAAGCTCCTAAAAAGCCAAGCCATGCAGGAAATATCATTCTGTGTAAAATTTCAGCTGGCTGCATTGATTTTTTAATACAGTGTTATTGTTTGTCTTAGGTTCAACAGTCTCGTGCTGTGCAGTCTCATACAAAGCCAAATGACATGCCTGCTCTTGATCTGAAAAAGTCACATGAGGATGATGGTGTAAATCAGGTTTAGTGAACAATAAAGATTGGTTTTAAATTTTCTTACTGTAAAAGAAAAACAGGAATTGATTAGGGGCTTTATTAACATTTTTAGCGGGAGGGCAACTGGTATTCACAGACTTGAACTTCTGTTATAAGAAAACCTTTCCTCTGCTTGGTCAAACTAGGCAAGGAAAATCATCCTCACAGCCAGTCAATTTGCCCAGTGCTTGACCCTTAACCCACTGATTCCAAGAGCGTTTTGCCAAAAACACACTTTTTGGATATTTTTGACATTTTTGAGTCTGGATATGAACCAAATTGACCAAGAGTGTCCAAGAAAGCATCATTGAGACACACAAATCCTTACCACAGACTAGCCAAATGTACCAATAGTCAAAAGAAATTTTGCTCCAAGTTTGCCACTAAAATTTCTGAATATTTTTGAGCATAATTTATTTCAGACCCCATTGCTCCTATCCCTCTGATCTGGGCATCATTGGAGAGATCTTTTCTTTACACAGAACTTGAGAATAGATGATGCCAGTTTTGGTCAAAGTTGCTGAAATCAGAACTGTATCAAAGGGCAACGCTTGACACGACTGGTTACAGCCAGCACAGGCATAAGTCAGTTGACGAAAAAATCCTTTCATCCAAATTTTGCAGAATTCCTTGCATTTTTTAACTTGCTTTGGATAAGGACTAAGGGACTCATCTTTTGATAATATAATTATAATTATTTCGATTTCAATGTCGAGGTGCCATCATCATACATGACAATTGATGTATTAATCAAAACTTACTAGAACTAACCAATGACTGCTGACAACCTTTTTCAGCCAATATCATCATGTCTAAACTGACCATCACTTTCAACGGACCAGACTTAATTCATGTAACATAATTGAATGACTAACACTATTCACTGATTCTGAAGATGACTTCCACTACGTTGTCGAAACATCAGTCACCAGCAATAGAACTTTGTTTTGAGAACTACCCTTACCTGGGTTATATAACTGATGAACATCAGTACCACTTTATTACTAACATAAGGCAGATGCTAACAGTTTAAGTAACCTTACTGTTAACTGGTGTTAATTTTTTTACTACTCATACTCATGATTGAACCTTCACTCATCAGGCAGTGAAAGACAATGCTAGAGTCAGAAATCATGGTGTTCAATTTGAAGAGAAGCCAGACAAGGTTAATAACCAAAAGTCTTGCTATTTGCTAGCTTAGTTTGTGCCAGAAATTAATTATTTTTTCTTAGTTGACTAATTGCTTATTCTAACAGAAGGACTGTTGCCCAGTTCTCCAGATAAATGTTGTAGGCAAGCATTCATTATTTTTACCAGAACTGTTCTCTTTTAACAAGACCACAAGAACTCTTGTGACTGATATGAGAAAGATCTGCATAATGTTAACAGTCTTCAGGGCTCAAACTTGGACTTTGGCTTGCCCTTTGGACAATTTGTTCTCAAGTTTTGCTTTCCCTGGGAAAGTCTTAGGTTGCTCAGTTTTGATTTAGTTGGTAGATGACTTGCTGAGCACTTGCCCAACAGGCAAGTGAGAACGGAAAGTTCCAAATATCTACTTGTCCCGGATGAACAGTCGACACTTTTTTTAAGTCCTGAGTCTTGCATACAAGAGTCCGAAATTAACTTTTCTCAGCAGGCGCCAACTGGTGACCGAAATTTTTTTCTCAGTTGCCAAAAAGTGTCGGTAAAACTTTTCCTTTGTAGCGAAACACAAGGCAAAATTAGAGGTCACCACGGCTTGCTGGCAAAATATTTGCAATCGATGTAATCAGGAATCAAACCAGTGCTAAAATCATCTTTTGACCACTTTGACAGATCTACATATCCACCCTTTGATGCCCAGAAAATATCTAAATCTTCATCTAATTTCTTTGCGGATGTTCCGTCTCCACCTTGTAATAAATTAGGGAAAGATTTCAGAGCATCTTTGGACACCACATTGCCTGAATAAATACTCATGGCGAAAGAACGCATGTGGCCTCTTGCACCTGCAATACGTGTGCCATGGGAAACCACTGAAAAAAACATGGCAGCGAAGCTTCGCACTGTTCATAGCTGTAAAACATTGTGGTAGATTTATAATAAAAGGAAATCGGTTTTATACTTCCAAAGCAACGGAAAGGTAATAAGGAAGTTGCCAATTGGAGGGCGGCTTTGAATTTTATTTTGATCTATTTGTCTGAAAATTGTTTGTGTAATTATTGTGGCGTGAAATAGCGTAGTTAATTGCCAGCTGGCGAACAGTTGTGAAATTCTGGTCGCCAGTGCAAAATTTTTAGTCGCATTGCTGACCAGGAAAGCGCAATTTCGGATCCTGCATATGTATTTGATTGCTACCATCACAATTTAGGTGTTTAAGACTTACTGACAGGATCCAGTTGAGTAAAGGGTGAATATTGCTTCATCAGTTAAATTGCTATCTAGTGGATGAGGTACATGTATTTCAGTCTCTGATCTTTAGCATTACATGTAAAGTATATGACTGTACATGTATGCTAGAGGTCTAACAAGCCTTAAAAATATGTAAAACCATGGGTAAGTAAAATTTACTCGTATCTTTCTGTTATCTAACCACTGGACAGTGATATAATTCCTGGATAAGGTTATCCATTTTCTGGCCAATTACAACCAGAGCTGAAGGGACTTGTAATGTCTTGAGAGCTCAAAAAATTTTAAAAATGCTCTAGAAACATTTGAATATAAAATAATTAAAGTAATAACCATTTAGAATAAATTTAAAACTGTGAAAATTAAATAATGTATGATTGAATAATTATATAACTGAAATTTGACTGTTACTGAAAATTTAAATTATGTACTATTGCATCTCTTTTGTGCTATATTTCCATTCAGGTGGATGCTCATAACCCTTCAAAGAATGCAAAGAAGTAGGTTGTCATCAGTGATTTCATTTGAAAAGAGTTCGTGATGATTCAGTAATTAAGTACTTATGATTAAGTAAGTAATATTATCATGCATTATCAAAAATAATGCACATTTTTTATCAACAAACTTTATGACTGTTGTTCTCATGTATGTCATTCTTAAAAGTCCATTGAATTCATGATTGCATAAATAGCAAAAATATACCATTAATCCCTATGTAACAGAGGGTTTTTCTGGCCCTTTTCAGTACTAGTATTATCAGAGTGCTTAGGTTAATCAGCTAAAACACATTTGTTACCTTTACATGTATCTTTGGGTGGGGGATGGGAGGCATAGATAGGAAGTTCAAGTTAAACATGATATTGACATAAGTTCTAAAAGAGAATGGGGCTTTTCTGAGTTGAGGGCATAAAAGAGAGTGGCTTTAAAAAGTTCAAACAGTTTATTGATAAATTTTAATTCATAATTTTTGTTGTATCACTTATGGCTGATTTTTGTCTAACCTCAGTGGCATGGCCAAGCAGTATGATAGACCATGGAGCACACAACCTCACACTCAGCGAGAGATGGCTCAGTTGAAAACAAGACAAGAGCAGGTACATGTTCTGCTTCTATGATTATGCTTTACTCACAATAAAAGCCATACAGTCACAAGTAACAAAATTATTTTGATTTATGAATTAAAATAAACTTTAAGTCTAGTAGTAAATTAACAAAAAAAATTATTTTCCGAGTAAAGTTGACCCAGACTTGCATATTATAATGATAGTATTACTCTGCACATGAAGGTCAGTCATGATCGCATTAAGTTTGGCAGCTTATACTTCCTCAAGATGATATCCATACCAGTACCCTTCCTACAGAAGGTTACTCTGGCCTTAGTTTTACTTAACCTCATTTTGATTCAGTGATTCAAAATAATTTTTATTCTGAAACAAGGTTTGTAAGGTAGGGTAATTTAATAGCACACTGTACATAAAAATTTTAAATTGACAGCCATTTATAAGGGTCTGTGTTTAAGGAACTTTGATCTGCAAGCTGATTGGCTGAATTATTGTATATACTAAAATATTATATAATTATCAAGCTCTTGTTTTGAGTGTTCTTTTGATTTGGTAACAACTTTGAAGAGTTCATTGATCATAGTGGTAAAATAAATATAATTTATTTTTTTATGAAATACAGTACTGCTCAAAACTAAGTTGTGACTGGTTGTCCCAAAGCAACTCTTGTCTTGTGGAAGAAGATATTTCTTGACTTGAGATCAAGACAAGAGTCTCTCATCATGAGAATACATATTATGGATAAATCACAGTAGAAAAAAAAAACCAAATTATCTTCTCTTGGTTTGTTAAATCATAGGAAATTTTGCATTCTGAAAAGAAGAAGGATCTGATTGTAGAAACAGTTCTTGTAGATCAGCTGTCAAGGTACAATGCTGTTTACTGTTATATTTCAACCCCTGCTTTTGAACAGATACCTGTCTACATCCATTCATCCAGCCTATTGTTCATTATTTTCTGCAGTTAATTTTTTTCTGATACAGTCTTAATAATCCTTTTTATATATATATATATATATATATATTTAGGGCAGCTGTTTCTGATCCAGAAAAAAACAACAGCACTATTCCCCCTGATGTGGGACCCAAACAACGAAAGCAAATGGAGTTTTATAACACAAGGTATGCCATTGTTGTGGAGACAAATCTAGCAGGGATCAAGGTACAGTATGATTTTGGGGGGCGGGGAGGAAAGAGGAAGTAACAAGTGACAAAAAATATGTTGCACCTGGCCCTAACATGACAGCATCATAACACTGACTGTAACCTTTAGGAAATAGTTTTTGATGTTGACTATAAAAATCTCTCAATATGCATTTCACAGGAGTCCTTCCAAAGGTCCAAACACAGAAAATGCCCTATCCAAGAGAGTACGTTTTGGAGCCAGAATTGTGACAAAGAATGGACGTGATGCTCATAGAGAACTGAATGGGTTCTTCTTTTCGGCAGACAATACACTCACGCTCTATGAATTTCACCAGTTTGGCACAAGGTTGATATTGACATTTCTGTGTTTGACTTGCTCTCAATTTGTATTTTTCATACTACAGGATAAATGTGATACAAGTTGCCAACTTCTGAATATAGACTAGTTAACATAATGCAGCTTAAGAGAAGGTGTTCCCTATGATGACTATCGACCTGCAGGCCTTGGATAAATTGAATAAAGTTATACAGCCAAAATTAAATATCATGTGGCGTCATCAAATGACAGTAAGTCAGGAACAAGAACATTTCATCTAGTTCCCTAAATTTCATAAAACTCTCAGTTCTAACAGAATATGTATATAATTATGTAAACATTGTACACTAAAACATGTCATATCGGTAATCAACAGTACAATGGCTCCTACAAACTGACTCTCCACAGTAACTGTCTCAAAATAACTTTGACTGTGTCTTGTTTACTCATAGATCATCAGCTCTTCCTTTCATTCAGCGTGGCTGTTATAGCCATGTGCAAGGAAAGAAAAAAGGACAACCGTACACTCTGTTGGACATGTGTGTGGTAGGTTCTTACTGATACTTGGTTCTTCATCATCGTCATCATCATCATCATTTATTTGCTCAAAGTAATTTTCTTAATTTCAATTGAAAGGCCACAGACAAGAACATCCCCTAGATTTTTTGGCCGTTTTGAAAGTGCTAAAAGAAAGCTGAATTTTGTTATGTAGGCTTCGTTTGAAGATGTATGGATGATACATACTGTATACAGTAGTTTATTGGGGGCCTGGGACTTGGGGTGGCAAATTCACATTTTAGCCAATACCCTTTAGGAGTCTTATGCTGGCCATGTAACTAGGCATCATCCACGTGTGCGTCTTTTTATTTCATCTTGACAGTGGTTAAAGACACGCTCTTTCATCCCTGCTCCTCCCCTTGTCCCAGCCACTCCACTTTTATTTTTTATAGATTTCTATTTATGGCATTTTCAGTGCCCTCACCTTAACTGGGCCAAACTTTGTATTAACAATTGAAATATAAGTTAAAATAAATGCGGCTATGGGATTTTCCCACAGCCATTTACTCCAATCATTGAATGTGGTATTTTTGCCCAGTAAACATAGCTCAGGCAAGCCAGCAATTTGAGGTTGTTATAAAAATTGGTAAGGAAGAAAGGGCATAAAGCATCTTTTTTTTCACTTACTTCTTTTTACTTGCAATTTCAGGGAAATAATTTATCTTTTATGACAACTCCTCAAACATCTCTTCCCCAAAGCATAAGGAGCCACCCTGTTGTAGTGTTCAGGATTTCAGAGGTTGATGAACAAGCTAGAGACACACAACTGTAAGTGAGAGCAAGTTAAGGGGCCAATCACAATTTTTGCTATACAGACATGTAGTGTTTACTTTATTTTAGACAATACAGTAGATTACACCAAGTGGTTTTTTCACTTTAACCAAAGTGGGCAAAGGCTGACTTTCAAGTTATGTAAAAACACAGCTTTATCTACAGGTGGAAGTTTGTTTCTTTAATGTATAAAACAACCAGATTCCATGTTGCCCTGCATCTTGTCAGTGAAAGATCACAGAGGATGCCAAAATGTGGTAAGAACATCACTGACACACTCAGCTATCGCCTTGTGTGCCACTTTTTTGTTCTTACCACATTTTGACATCATCTGTTATGTATCACTGAACAGACACACAGCAACAGCACATGCTAGCTCTGAGTTTCTATTGAGTTGTAGAAGTAAATGTATTGCTTGCTGTTAGTGCATGCTCTCTCATAAAGTGTCTTCCAAATAGAAATGGGCAATGAAGTGAAAAAATAATAAATATTTGGTTTTTCTGTAGTACAGTCCCGGATAGGTAGATTATTGTCTCTGCGGCCTGGGGAAAGTCTTGTACAAATTTGATTTCTTTTTCTCCTGACAAGCTTGAGTAAGAGCAATGTTTAAGGCTTTTCATGCTTACAATGTACCTTATATATTTTAATGGCTGATCAAACACAAAAAAAATCAAACAAAACAAAAGTGAACAAGTGGAAAGATACTTATTAACTGTAAGATCTCTATGTACCACTGACTACAGGTTTGAAAGCTGCTATTCTCTAGATGACAAACGTTCAGTAATGGAAAGACTGGATAATCCACTCTCAGAGGCAGAATTGAAGGAACAAGAACTCTTGGAAAATGTTCAAAGTAAGTGAATCACAGACAATGGTGATACACATGTTGGAATATTTTAAACAGTAATTAATCTAATTGCATTGAGAATCAGTCTGGTGTAAAATACATGTACATACAGTGACCCTACCCAACCCACCCGCTCCTACCCACCAGACCTCCTTCTACCCATATGCCCTCATTGTTGATATACCCAGCTCACTTTTGTCACCCCCAAAACACACTTGGTCAGCCCTTATTTGACATTTAAAACCTTTTTTATGCAATCCTTTTAATACAGTCCCAAATTACACCAGGGTGGTTGTATTAGGTGTTCCCACTCTACTGAGAAATTTGTTGTCAGCAAGGTTTTTTTATTATTATAATAATTGTTGTTTTACATACACTCTACACACTGGACTTTCAACATGTTGTGTTAAAAATTATTGTCCTTTAAATACAGGTACAGCTGTATGTACGTTTTCATGTAATTGTACTATGTCATTGTTACCAACCATCTAATGGAGTTCTAAACTGAGTTTGCATTTTTGTTATGCTGCAGCGTAGCTGGGTAAGGCATGTATGTAAAAAAATAACAAGGTATTGACTATGATCCTTTGAATCAAGAGTAAACAACCTAAACTTAATATCCTTGATGGATTTGTGGTACCTTATTAATTTAAAGATTTGGTCAAGAAACAACTTCAAAAGAGGGCTGTTAAAACAATGATGGGTCTTGGTCAACACTTCAGAAAGATGGACAGTTCAGGGGATGGACTGCTGGATAGAGATGAACTCCAAAAAGCTCTGGAGGCTTATCACATCAGAATACCAGATGAGGTGAGTAATTTATTTAAAATAAGTGTATTCCTTGATTTTCCAAACCATGTTATCTTGGTAGTGGTTGTTGTTGTTAGTGCTGTTGTTTGGCAGTTGTTCACATTTCATATAATCAGTTAGAAATCCAAGAAAGCTGAATGAAAGCTATCTTGGTCCTAGAACAATACTCACTTATGCTGTAAGGTGGAAGTTTCATGAAAGTGAGGCCTAAGGGCCTAAGGGTGGATGCTATCCCAGAAAGTGCAGGTGTGGATCAAATTATGCTGTACAAAAGACCTTGCATAAATGTTGTGCCGCCGCACTATGTACTAATGGGTGGGATAACAGAAAAGAACTCAGACGTGTTCCATGCGTTTTTGAAAGATTAATGAAATGAGCATGTGAAAATGAAATGATCTGACTGTAAGTTTAAACCAACCAGCACTGTTTTTTGGCTCAGAACATTTTGTTTCTAAAGACTACAAGCACTGTCTAACTGGGAAAAGAAAAGATCTTTTGCCAACTGCTATTCCTTTGCGGTGTTAGTGGACCAAAGTGCAAGTCATGCGATCAAAAAAAGGGCAAAATTGACAATCACATGTTCTGTTGTATGATCAAAGAATGAAGGTGATCACTGGAAACCAGCAAAGTAAAAAGTCTTATTTTTGTAAGTGTATTGGCATTATGATGTATTGGCATTATCGGACAATCTAGTCCATAATTTTAGCGTGTGTTAGTAATTGTACATTTCCATAAACATTTTCTGAGATGGCTTTGGAGTCCAATTCGTGATCAGCAGATGTGGTGACAAGAACCACAGACATAAGTGGAATCAGTGGGTGGAGCAAGGGCCCTGGCCTTCTGATGTTCTCTCCTGGTATCCACTGTGATGTGCAGAAGCTTTTCTCCCTCTCGTAGGGCTTCAGTGCAATTTGTTTTCCACGCACTCCTGTCACTGTCAAGAGTCTCCCACGAATCGACCAATGGCCTGCATTTCCCTCTTCGCCACGTCCTTGAAACGGAGCTTCCTTGTACTAGTTCTCTGTACAAGAGTTGCATGGGAATGCGGCCCTCATCCATTCAATGTACATGGCCAATCCACTGCAGATGTCTCTGGTGAAGAAGGGTGTATACGGAAGGGATGCCTGCTCTCTCTAAGACAGCACTCTTCGTAGTGCGGTTCTGCCAGGAGATGGAGAGGATGTACCGCAAGCAGCGCAGGTGGAACACATTCAGGCGTTTTTCTTGTGCTGCATTCGTTGTCCAGGACTTGCTACCATAGGAGCGTGCTGATGATGCAGGCTCTGTAGACAGCCATTTTGGTGGGAGTAGTGAGCTTCGGATTTTCCCAGACACATTGTGAAAGCTTTGACATGTTGGTTGCAGTGTGCCCAATCCTCTTTCCTATTTCGGTGTCAGGGAGGTGGTGCTAGTAACAGTAGAACCAAGGTAGATGAAGCTGTTGACCGTTTCAAGTGTATAGTCCTTGATGAAGAAAGAGGAGGAAACCTCTGTATACTGAGTCATGATTTTGAGTCATTTTGAGTCATGATTTTTGATTTTTATAAGTACTGCCTTCTTTAATCTTGTACTTACAATCTCTCTTGTACGTGGCCCAACAGCAGTACACGTATACCTGTATACATGTAAGTCACGGACATATCTCATCATTTGTAACCCTTTGTCATTTGAGTTCAGAACAACATCAACATTATCATACTTACCAGTAACAGACTTGCCAAAATTTTTGATATGTTGAAATGCATCCATCCAAACAAAATTTGGAGAACTGAAAAGTTCTTACTGAACACTTCATTGACTTCTTCATCTGTTGGGAACAAAACCTCTGGATTTTTTGGCTGATGAAGAAATTAACAGATTATCTGCCATGTTTTCTCTATTGTTTTCTAAATGCCGTTTAAGTTTCGCCTTTGTGTAGCTCTTTTCTGGGTTGGGGTCATAAACATTATCATGGTATTTCTGTATGGCCTTGAATGCCAGCACTCTGTCATAAAAAGGAATAAAAAAAAACTTCGAACAAGTACATTTAATAGCAACAAGAGTAAGATGTGAACTTCAACTGGCAGCTGTAACTGGCCAAATTCTTACTTTTCTAACAGTTGCTTTTTTCAACCACAACTTTTAAAATTAATTTTCCACCCTCCACTTTGCAATCTGACTTTCATTTTCTATGCTTGCACTACTAAAAATCTTCTGGTTGCAACTTAAATTCCACTTCTAAATTGCAAATGAAAGAGGTAATAATTCTGCCTCATGTTTACTCTTTCAAAGTTTGGGAGAAATCTGGAGGGCCCTTAGGTCTTGCTTTCATGCTACTTCTGTCTTACGGCATAAGCATGTATGGTGACCTAGAATGTTTTGTAAAAAGTCAGTGAAGGGCTTTATGGGCAACAGAGCAAATTTTTAGAGAGGAAGTACTGTATGGTGAGGGTAATGAAGGAAACCTGCAGGGGAGCAGGGATGGTGTGAGGGTGGCGTTTGCCTCCCAGCAATGTGGCCCAGGTGTTATTCTGCCCCAAGGTCCATACATATGTGAGCTGAGTTGGTTCTTGCCTTGCTCCAAGAGTTTTTCTCCATGTTCTCCAGTTTTCCAAACCTCCCTCCACAAAAACCAACACTCGCATGAAAACCAGCTAAAGCTGATATCTCTTCTTCTCTAAATATTGTAATTAATATTTTTAATTATTTGTTTTGATTTAATTTAGTATCTGTCTAAGTAAGCCTACTTTAGATTGTCATTATTTTTGTCCTAGGCATTTAGCCATCTGTGGAATGTTTTGGATGTGAACAGGGATGGGTTCCTAGACTATGGAGAGTTTTCAAGGGGATTTATTGGTGAAATGAATGAATTAAGGAAATCATCAGTCCGAAAAGTAAGTAAATGACAAAAAGATGTATGGGTCCTACGCCACTAAATACCTTGCAGGTGGCTTTCACACACATCTCTGAAATAGAAAAAAATTGTGTCCCAAGCCGGGGATTTGAACCCACATCTCAACATAATCCTTGTCGGGCTTGATATCCACCCCACTTCTGGCACAGCTGCACTAGATATGTGGTAACTTTATGTTAATGACAAATCCTGCTCAGGACACAAATTTTTCTTTCATTTCAGAAATGTGTGTTTAAATCCACCTGTAAGTTATTTGCAACTTTCTTTCATTGTTTCTAACTGGCTTTCTGACTCTATTCTACTTGAAAAGTAAGTGTATGCCAAAACAATACTAAATCAACACCATCTGGTGTGTGCAATGCATCTATATGTAGTTTTGAGGAGGTGATTCTCTTTAATTATTTCTTGTTTTTCATTTTTTGTATTAATATTGCACATTAAACTATTCATTTCAATCTTTCTTTAATTAATGCATATTTAAGAACATTAACTTTACAAAGGTTGTATTTTTATTAAGGTGCTTGTATATTTATCAATAGAGAATCATGATGTCTCTTTGTATTTCATAAAGTGTTATAAAAATATTTGTAATTAATAGTACCTCTATATAAATCACTTTTCAGAAAGTTCTCTTTCTCTTTCACTTTTATTAAGGTTATAGATGTCCAGTTTCTAATAATTTTCTACTTAGACATAAAAAACTCGACAAAGTGTTTTTTGTTTTTTTTTTTTGCAGTGTACTAGAGAATGACCTTAAATGTCATTCTGTACATTGTAAAAGAGTAGTAACTTACATGAGTACATGACTGTATATTTTTCAGAGTTTAAACATATTTGTCATAGTTCAGTATAACTCTACTAGCATTCTATTACGAATGCCATTCTCCGATTGGCTATGCTACTTCCTAACTATTCTGTTGTATGTAGCGAGTAGCGTAGCAGCATGTGCTTCTTAACGAACTGGAGACCACTCCTTTGTTTTTTCCAAGTGGCTGTGGAGTGGATTTAGATTAACAACTCAGCCTAGTAGATTTATGATTTATACTAAAACAGTGAGATTCTCTCTTGATTCCTATGTGTAATAGTTGATTTGCGCTGCACCCTTGTCATCTATCAAGTGATAGAAATTATTGTTTATTAGTATAAAATAGTTTACTAGCATTCTATTACAAATGCCATTAACTGATTGGCTATGCCACTCACTATCTATTATGTTGTAGATAGTGCCATTACATGATCTAATTGTATAATTATAGAAAAATATTGTTTAAATTTTTTTTTTTGTTCTTCCAATTTGTAAAATATACAAATACCGGTAAATAAATTATATCATTCATTTGTTTTGCATCAGCTTGACATCTAGATGTTGTTTTCAACAGGTTTTCCGTAAGCTGGATCCCAATAAAAGTGGCGTGGTTAATTTGAATAACATGAGAAAGTTTTATTGCACTAAGAAGCATCCTAAAGTTGTGTCAGGTAATACATGCTGACTATCATTTCAAACTTCAAACTCAAGCATACCTTTTTGGCATGCTTCAATGGCATGTCAGACTAGTTTGGCTGAGCCCTGGATCACATTTTGGCGAGACATACACGTATGTTGTCAAGCTACCCAAGACAAAAAGGCCAAAGACACCCAAGACCCAAGACAAAAAGACTTAATGTGGGGCAAATATAAGTATTTTTCCATCCTATCACAAGTAGGAATTAAATAGAAAAACAAGATAGACAATTATTACTGGTTTCATCCAATTGTCATTCTGTTGTACAAAGAGAAAATTTTTTTCTGTGAGCATTTTTACTAAACATTTTTTTTTTTCAGGTGAAGCTAAAGAATGGGAAATTGAAGAGGCCTTTCTTAGTTCCTTTGAATTTTGTGAGAACAAGGAACAAGTTACTTATGCGGTAGGAAAACAATTTCTTTGTTAATATCATGGGTGACAAATTACTCCTTAATTTTGGCGCGAAATTTCAGCCGTAATTTATAATTTCACATGTGAAATTATAAAATTGCTATGGCAACGCTTCCGTAACCCAGGATTGTGA
>Ga0126337_10000372_pt1 | contig 21744 bp, 11 predicted proteins | sample DipCmetagenome_FD_92527 | JGI IMG/M metagenome (GOLD analysis project Ga0126337, IMG submission 92527) | Coral microbial communities from La Bocana,Puerto Morelos, Mexico - Diploria C A metagenome | ecosystem: Host-associated > Invertebrates > Cnidaria > Coral | place: La Bocana,Puerto Morelos...
ATTTTTCGCCCATTACAAACACATTTCTTACTTTTTCAACAAATATTCTTTGTTCTTGTATGTATACACGCGGGGACTCCTAGGGTGCCTCCTCGGGTTTTGGCCTCTGGGCCAAAACCCTGCAGGGCAATAACTCATTACGAGCAAAACATCTCATAATGGACCGTGAAAATCACACTAAGAGCAAGGCAGTATAGTTCCCGTCGATTGCACAAACATTATTACTCAGGCATTAGAGGGAGTACGTCGACAATCTAGCTTAACAGTTCTTGTGCGGTATATCTTACCTGACGTATCACTGCCTCTGTTATTCAGGCGTTCCTTGAGTTTTCCAAGGTCATTTTCAATAGATGCCACTAAGCTTGCCAGCTGCAGATCTCTGTCGTCAGCGGATGTTTGCGTCACTTCCGGTTGTCCCTTTTGCCCGAATTGTTTATCTGGAGTTGGGTGTATTACGGCTCTATCATCAAGCTGGGGTTTACTTGCATTCTCATCTTCACCGTCTGATGACAATGAAGCGTCAGATTCTTCTTCGTTAGATGTTGGTTCATTAGATTTGTTTTCCGCCTGAGCGAACGACTGCGCACGCGCAATAATTTTGTCAAGATCTAGCTGTGGCAATGGAGACACGGGTGGTATTGGTTCAGGGTTTCTCATCTCAAGGCATTGCAAAAGCGCTAGCTTCTCGTCTTGAACTTGCCTAAGAGACTCCCTCATATTTTCTCTTTCGATTTCAATCTCCTTGAGCCGGGCTTGCAAGGTTTCTTTATCCCGCTTCGATCTATTTGACAAAGCGGTGTAGTCTTCTTCAAGTTTATCAAAGTTTGCCTTGAGGGAATCAAACTCTTCGCATAACTTATCGAGACTTAAGAGCAACTCCTCTTTCTCCTCATTGGCTTCACTCAAAAGCGTTTTGAGCTGTTTGTGCTCAGTTTTAATTCTCTTTATGTGCAATCCAGATTGAGAAGAGTTCTCCATGTCCAATTCTTCTTGTTCACTCTCGCTTCCTCCTTCGCCCTCTGTTCGTTCGGAACTATAACTATACTCCGACTCGGATAAAGATAATTGAAATCGAAACTTCAGTTGTTCTCTGCGAGAAATGGAATCGGGAGTACGAGAATCTTCACTCATGTTTCCCTTCTCTTGATTTTCCTGGTTATTTTCGGACTCTTCGCTAGATATATTTTCTTCTTCCTCCTCTTCTTCTTCCTCCTCGTCTTCTTCTTTGACAACATCCACTTCGTGACCAGAATGAAGGTTTAAAATACTCAGCAACAGAGTTTGCTTTTCTTCCTGTAGTCTTCCAACTTCGTCTTCCAAATCGATTACTTTTTTCTCTGCTTCTACAAGGTTGGACTCCATTTTCACCAGTTCCTTGTTCTGTTGTTTTGACATTTGCAAACTTTGTACGTCTTCTCTGTAAGAAAGCACGTACTTAAGATACTTTGCTTCGCGTCTCAACTCATTTCTTTCTTCTACAGCATCATCTCGATCACTCTCTGTTTTCTGCAAAGAAGCCTTCAGCGCCTCCAAATTGGATTTTAGACATACTAATTGTTCTTCAAGGCTAACACATCCCAAACATATAACAGGCTTGTTTTGCGCATTTGTGGCTGTGTTTGGCGTTGCAGGTAATTCACCTGTTTCCGGCTTTTCAATTTCTTCTATACTGGGTGTGATTGTCAACATGCTTTCTTCAGCCTCACGAAGAATCAAGTTTACCGATATTGACTCGTCACACTGTGTGTCTTTATCAAGCGTCTCGACATTGCCGGAAACTTGTGTTTCTTGCTCAACTTTTTTAGTCTTTTGTATTTCCAAGCCATCGATAACCTTTTCCAAACCACCAACACAGTTTCTCATTCTTCCAACAAGTTCACTTCCACTCTCAATGATTTGCGTTTGTAAGCATTTGTTTTCGTCTTTCAGCTGTAAAACAGAGTCTTTTAAAGATTGCAAACCTTGTAACAGTGATGAAATCGTATTCCTTGATCGACTCTCTTTCAATTCCAAGACCGCGTTCGAATTTGTCAAGTTTTCAATGTCCTCGTGGCACTTTGTGAGTGATTGTATCTTTTCTTCATTTTCTCGCACCAGAGTAGATTTCGCTTCCTCGAGCGAGTGGTTTTGATCTTTAAGCTCTTCAAGCTCTTGTTGGCTATTTTCAAGTGCTATCACCAATATTTTGTGTTTCATCTGGAGTTCATTGTTTTCTTCTCTTTGTTTCTCCAAATTAAGATTTAAAGACTGTAGTTCACTTGACTTTATCGCGTTTTCCTGGACGACTTCGTTGAATTGCTTTTGTAAATGAAGTTTTTCCTTTTCTAAAAGTGGTACAACGGCAAGTCGCTGTTCCATTCCTTGTATTTTGTCCATCAGTTCAAGCTTTTCAGCCTCGAGCTCTTTAACTTTATTCTTTACTGACTCTGTGTCAGGCTTTGCTTTCCCTGTCAACACATGACATGGTACCGTTAGAAGTGTACTCAGACTGCATTCTAAATAGCGCTCCGATTATTAGCCTGAATAGTGCTCAAGTTAACCTGTTTACAGCTAGCTCTCGGTAATACTGAAAAGGGGAATACGACCTCAATTTATGAGTGTAAAGTCTGCATATATCATTCACGGTGTCAAAGCATGATCCTGTCTTGAATTTGACCAATGTTTACTTAGAGAGAAAATAAAATGACGAAGGCGCGCTTGGGACTGGAAAAGGACAGCGCACAGAAATCACTTTTTAAAACAAACTGCTTAAAAAAGGAATTGCTCTTTGTTTTTAAATTTATATTTATTTCGTCACGTTACCTTTTGTATCATTTGAAGCAACACCTGAAGATTTCTTCTTTCCATGAATCCTGCAACATCCAAAGTGAAGTTTAAATTAATGACTAACACTGTTTATATTATGTTTATAAATCTTATCTACTTTCTATACGCCTGCATATACACAGGCATGTATTCAACCAGCAGTCCTTTATATATAAGTCCTCGAAAATTGGCAGACGACAGGCCAAAACACATGACCTTTAACAAACTCGTGGCTGACTTACTTTTCACCGATAAGTGGGTCTGAATGAGGTCTGATGTGACTTTCTGTTTTTTTCGGTTCAGCTGTCTTTCGAGTTCCATTAAGACCCTTGCTGGCATCTTTGGGAGTCGCATTTCGTCTCATGAGTTTGGGAGAAGACGCAGGACTTTTTGACTTTGATGTTCCAGCAGAACTCGGCGAAGTATTAGAGGGACCTGGAGTCAATTTAGTTTTATCTGCAGCTGTGAAGGACTTTGCTCTTGCCTTGCCTAAAGAGTTGAAAAATATAGAAGCAAGTACAACCATGTAGGGTGCGTTTCACTGGCCATATTCTACAATGAGAATAACTATCAAATATTTTGTTCTCGGAAATATTAGCTTGTCAAGCTACTCTTGAAATTCGAGCTTAAATAAAGTTCATGTTTGTGTCTATATTTGTAACTGGGTTTTTCTTCAATTCTTGAATGGACGAAATCAGTATATCACAAGCCTTCTGTTCAAGGAGCAGAATATTGGTTATAATCCATCAACTGTTTCCGCTCGCGCGCGATTAAAGGTCTGATCTAATAAACACAATAGCATCCATTAAGCGTGTCAATGTGCTCGGACATTTGTCCATAGACATTCTCTGTTGCTTAAAGCTCAGAACAGATAATGCCCGCGGAAAAATAATCGAGCATATTTTCGCGTCAAATGGAGGTCATTGTTTACACAATTCGGAACAATGACGTCAGATACTGACAGTCAATAGAATTTCAAAGGTGTGAATTTTTATTTCTTTTTCTCGCAATGTTTTATAAAGGAATAAAATATATTTTCTCAGTGTTTCTACCAAGTTACTCAAACGTCGTGAGAACTCGAAAAAGCTGTGGAGATTCCAGGGAAAAGATAACTTGCATTAAATGTTTGTGACGAAATCCGATTCGAAATCGAAAAATTTCAACTTTTAGCAGAGATAAACCTTTTATCAGAATAATTTTCAGTATATTACATCCTTTACGCATTTTCTAAAAGCTAACGATAGATATATTTGCCTGAAATAACACTTAAAACAATTCCCAAGTTACTCAAACTTCTGGTGGATTCTCTGTTATAACATTTTCCTTTTTGTTTTTTTTTTTAATGTTTTTTAGGGTATCTAGTTACCAATAGTTTTTTCAGCACAAGCACTATAAACTGCGAGCATTCTCTCTTTTCCTAGAAAATCCAGTGGTGAAAACGCAAAACAAGAACGCTATTATTGGCTCGTGGCATCCCGGGGGGGGGGGTACTCAAAAAAGTTTTATATGGGGAGGGTCCGAAAAAGGCACCCCTTTCATACAAAAAAACGACTTATGAATAAATCGTTAAAACAGGAAGTCTTCTTGTCATTTTTTTCACGTAGCGTGTAATAAATTAAAATGAAACAGTCATTAGGTGCGTACCCCGCCAGGCGCGGCATCGCCACTCGTACGTCATGCTCACAGTCACAGTCGGACGCTTTCTTGTTTGCGTTCTTACCCACGAATTTTCGAGGAAAAGAGAAACTGCTCGCCATTTTCATTCACTACCAAATTGATGCTTGCTGTTCTGAAATTTAAAAGGGCGGTTCTTCAAAATATCGAGGGCACTTATACATGCATACATAGATTCTTTATTTAAGACGCAAAATTATAACTGAAAGTATACAAGTAAAAACAAAACATAGAAGAAGGCATCTAGAAAAGGAAGTTATGACGTTAACCCTATGTAAAAACTGCCTTACTTGATCGACTATTGTCACGAAATAAGAAAAGCACTGTCCGCGACCTTTCTACTGTTACATTGTTTAACTACAGGATTTCCTAATTCAGCGGGCGATTCTGACAGATTGCAGGGAATTGGCAAGGAACTAAACACCTACACTGATGTGCACATGCAGGAAAAATCAAATGTTCATTGGTTTTCGCATGGTCTTTATCGTGCATTCGGAGAAACATCTAGATCTCTCTGACGTGTCACGGAAACTGAAAGAATTAAATCGCTTCCTCCTCGGGCGGCGGCCTCAACATCACGCGCCGCATTTGTTTAATCACTCTGTTCCTAGCACAGACTAACTTTGATAACTGAGTGGTAAAGATCACTGACTGAGCTTGACATTTTGAGTTACTTGAAAAGGCGCATTGATGTAATACACAAGCACGGTTCTAAAAACTAAAGCAGACGAAAAATGCATACCTATGGCACATCCGTAGTCTGCGGATGATATTGGTCCCTTGATCAAACGAATGATTCACTGTGATGTCAGATGTGATCACTCTCTTGTTACTCAGTTGCGGATTGAAAAACAAATTACCAAGCGCTATAGATACATGTACTGACTTTTTGCCGTTTTCGCGAAACTACACTATGGCAAAGAAACTGTTTGAAGAGCTTATCGAGCGACAGATGACTGAAGAATAACATTACTTTGGCTTGAATCAACACACTATTGACATAAGAATTAAAAGCATGAAAAGAATTTGATGAGGTGAGCTTTATGTTGTCCGCTGTAACTGATAGCCAAAGAAATGTGAAAAGTATCAAAAATTATAAAGCAAAAACAACAGATCTGTCGTGAGACGCTACTGCAAACACATCGCTTGCAGTGTTCGCTGGAGGACGTTTTCTCACGACGTCACGTTAAATTTTACTTACGGGGTTTAACAACATATTAAAGTGGTTGTGCCGATGGCATTTCATCACTAAGCGCGTTAATCGTTCATGTTTTTATTATTCTTTACGTAAACACGCATTAATTCGTATTCATCAATACGTGGTTGCCGAAACAGTAACACAACATCTGCGAAGAAGCACGCACTGTGCCTGGTACACGAGCTTGTTCGGTCAAATAAACAAGTTAGGCTCTTAGCACTCGGTTAACTTTACCTGCTGTTGGGCCTTTCGATAAATTCGAATTCACTGGTTTATCCATGGCTTTATGTTTACTAGCTTCTTTGCCCATGGTTTTTGACCGCTGTTGCTTTGAAACTTCTGAAGCTTGATTATCCCTGGTATGGATTTCTGTAGAGCAAAAGTTAAATCGTACAGACAGGTTATAGATCCATTGACACACAGTCTTAGAAAGCAATTTCTGTTGTATTTAGTTCAGTACGTCACAACAGATTCTCGTGTGTATGTTTATCGATGAACATATTCCCCTTTGGCATTTTTAACATGCGCCGGTCTGCCTTGTCACACGATATTGGTATTTCCCGACGTGGCGAGTCTCTAATCATTTCCTTCTTAACTCTGTTCAACCCTTGGAAACAATCGTCAATTCTTTCTATAATTCACGACAACTCATAAACGCTCAACAGCATAATTAAAGCTAATCGCTATTTAAATATATATATTTTTGGCACACCACGGTCGACTGATTTTGAAATTAGAATATTCTAAACACGCATTTATCAGAAAAAGTTCTTCTACAAGCGCATATCATGAATAATAATAAGAATAAAACCATAAGCGTTCTATCACGAATATTAGCCACGCTACTCAGTGTTTATTCTGTTGTAGATAGTGAGTAGCATAGTCAAAATAGCGGCTGCTTCTTGGCGTTTTTGAGGTGTCTGTGAAGAGGATTTAGCTCTCTCGATTCCTATGCGCCCTAGTCATGCAACTATCATGCGATAGAAATCCTGGGCTCATAATGTAAACCCAGACGGAGCGAAAATTCATAGCATGTCAAAATAAACGAACCGATCGCGCTAATCAGTCGTGTTGAAAATCCCTGAATAAAATTCACACATTCATCAAAAAACACCTCAATCTGGAAAGTAAGTATGATTAATGATTGATAATCGCAGTTAAACACAACTTAAAAAAATTGATTAAATCTTTTCAGGCTTTAATTTCACAACTACCTAAGTCTGCGATGATCAATCATGACTCTATATCTTTCTCCGCAGTTCAGTTATGTGATCTTTCATATTTTCATTTGCAATCTGAACAGTCTGACTGTTTGGTCGATACAATGTACCTTTACATGTATCTGACGATATTAGAACACAAGGAAAACTTTTTTGAGGCCATGTCCACACGTATCCGAGTGGCAAGCGCTTTAGGGCAACTGATGAGTGGTTTAGATCATTTGCGCTTGTCAACTGACGACCACTGAAGACGATCAACTGTGAACCAAACGCAAACCGAGAAACGTCTTGCCAAGATACTGTTTCTTTCCGTTTGCTTGAATTTAAATTAATCGGATTTAAACCAATCCGAGGGTTATACTTGCAGTACTATTAATTAATATTATTTTTGCACCGAATCTTTCGAAGTCAACGCTAACGGAAGATTAAAAGTTTTGTTTTCTTTTTTACTTTTTTCACTTTTTTTTTACTAACATCACTTACACTACTAACACTTCTTACAATACTAACATTACCTTCAATACTTACATTGCTTACAATACTAATATCACTTACGCCACAATTACACACTACAAATACTACAGATACTCTACCTACACAACTGATAATATCTTGTTCTACATTGTACTCTATTTACAATTACCTTTCTTGGTAACAAGATACTTTGGATAAAATTATAATACAGGTTTTTGAATTATCATCAATGTACATATAAAGATAAATTAACATGATTTGCATAGTCCACATCATAGAAAAAAAAGAAAATAAAACAAACAAGCAGCACTTACTCCTTTACAAAAAAGATAAAATTGTTATTCAAAACCAGGTTGCATTTTGCCTGAAATTGTTTTAAGCTTAAGATACTTTGAGAAGCTATTAGCTTTTCAATTTTATATTTTCTTTTGATCATATCTTCGAAAGGCAAAAAGAAAGGGATTTGTTTATTTTTGCGGCAATTCCATAGATAAATTTTACCTAAAATAATAAAGTAGTTGAGCAGGTTAGATCTCTGATGTAATATTCCTAATATAATGTTAATATATCATGTTCTAATTTTATCTGCTTCCTGGCTACTGTCACCCAAAAGTTTTCAAATTTAGTCCAAAATTCTGATGAAAAGGAGCATCAATAAAAGAAATGTTCTAATGTTTCCCGAGAGGTTTGACAAAACGTACAAAGGTCACTTTGAATCCTTCCGATTTCTACTAATCGGGTATTCAAAAACAAAATGTCGTTTAAAATTTTGAACTAAAAACATTGTGCAAATGTTTCAAGAGCAACTTATTTTACAAGCGCAAACGCTTTTCGAGTCTCTTCTTCACTTAGGTTAAAATCTGACATTAGTCAGTTATAGAACCCTCTTGAATGTTTGCCTTTTTCTTGAATGAGAAGAGCATAAAGGTTTTTACTCTTGCTCGAGAGGGAATCAAAATCTTTGTTACCACATTTTACCTCAAGTGTATATAAAACGTTTCTATCGAAGATGAGAGTCCTCAAATATCTTGGAACAGAGCAACGAACAGCAGACCACGTCAAGTAATTTGAGCCTATTAGTCTCTTGTCCTTTGCTATGTTAAAGGATTCAATATTGTTCCGAGAAAACATTCAATCGCTGATAAAAAGTATCCCGGCATTGATATAGTTATGTGATAACAGATCGGTTTGCCGTCTATCTTTATATTACAATTATTCCAAATTATAGAGTCGAAAGCTTTAGAATCCGTTGAAAAATTTGAGCGAAATTCAGACCACCACTGCAACATTTCTGAATAGAGAATTGAGTTAATATTATAGTCATTAATAATTTAGTTGCAGTGAAAAAAGAAAAAACCTCCATAGGGTTTGAGCAAAAATCTAAGATAACTTTTCCATGGAGACGGTTCCGGATTAAAGATTTTCGAAATCCATGCTAATCTAATAGACTCAATTGAACTTTAGATCAGTAAGATTTAATCTACCATAGTCAGAACAATTAATTGTAGCTCTTCTGGTTATTTTATCAGGCCCTTTCCACATTATATACTATCGTTTGAATCAGTGATATAAATTCCGAGGGAGGTGAGAGAAAAGAAAATATATACACCAATTTAGGAAGAAGAAGACTTTTTTTAATTCATACTTCACCAAATAAAGAGAGACCTCTTCAGCTCCATTGCTGTATTTGTTTTTTAATTTCGGTAAGCTTGTCGTAAAAGTTTTTTTCTGAAAAGACACTTCTTTATTATAACTGTAGTGTACCCCAAGAGCTTTAACGCTTTTACACCATTTTATATCTCGGAGCTGCCACGACACGAACCAATCCACATTGCCTCTGTTTTAGTATAACTAACCTTTAAACCTGATAGTTTTCAAAAACGATCAAGTAATTTAAAGAGATTTTGGGCGGATGTTAAATCGGATAAGAAGAGAGTGAGGTCGTCTGCATATTGGACAAGTTTCCATTCGTCCAATCGATACTAGTTCGGATTGCAATCACAAAAAGATATGGCGACATGCCTATGGCGATATGCCTAACACCTCTGCTTAACTCAAAATTACCAGAAAAAGACCCATTGTTTATAATGCAACTAGATACATTGCTATAAAATGTTTCCACCCATCTCGCAAGACTGTGACCAAGGCCGAAAATTTCTAAACATATAAAAATAAAATTCCATTCAAGGCTGTCGAATGCCTTTTCAAAATCTATGAATAATAAGATACCCGGAATATCAAATGTTTTAGTGTATTCCATGACATCTAGAATTGATCTAGCTGCTTCCCCTATGTATCGGCCTTTTTGCTTTCTGCACCAGGAAAATATTGCTCTTCTTTTTTTAAAATTGCTTAGGCCTCTCACGTTAAAGGATAATTTAATTGTATCAGGCTTCAAGTTTTGTTTACTCAGTATTTTGACTATATATAGGAGGTTATTTCATTGCCTGGAGTAACTATAAATTACTTTCTTCTGTCCCTTATTTAAACCTCTTAAAATCACGCTTTAATCACTGCCCTAACTCTGCAATACAATAATGCATAACGCTTTAGAGACATACACGCTTTGCGGACCTATGTGTTAGTTCAATGCGTTGGAAAGCTGGGAAAGCGTGAAGGGCGAGAGTTCGAGTCTCGGGGTTGCAAACGCACGAATTTTTTTTCTTTTTTTTTTTCCTCCGACGTGTTTTTTCTTTCTTTTTATTTCCTCCATGAAGCTAATAAGTGTTTTCCATTTATAATAGTTTATTATTATGCTCGATATTCGTGTATTGCATGCATCATGATCATGTTATTAAAACCCATGCTTGCCAGGAGCCCGCGTTCATTTCGTAACTAGGACAACAAATGCTTTCTAGGTTAATAAAAAATAAGAAAATGCTCGCACCACATGCTCTTGACATAGCAGTAACTATATCATCCCTCATTGCTTCACTATGTTTCACATTTGCCGAACCATTCGACGACATTTTTCTCTTCGTCAAGTCAAGTTTGTGCGTTGGTCAGCGGAAATACAAACAAACGTTTATGACCAAAGGAAGGAGTGACCGACCGATCGACCAAGCGAGTGAATTCACGCTCGCTCACAAAACTCCTATTTCGCATTCTGCAAAATAGTCGTAAAAACCAACACACACAATGACAAAAATACACACACACCTGTAAACGAAAGCGCACTTACCATGGTTGGTTACAATGTTGGATCTCCACATAAAAGCGATTATCACTCGAATTAAACTAACGTACTTCCACTCGATCTTATACTTAAAGAAGAAAACTAAAAGAAATCCAAAGGAGTATTCTAGCTCTTAGAGCTTGACATACACTATCGTACTACCCTGGTAATGTTTTTACAATAACTATACATGAGATGTTAATATCGGTGTTAATAAATCTAAACTCGAATTAATAACTAGCGTAACGAACAAACTCGCCATTCAATATTAGAATCTTAACAGCGAGATAACCTAGATCAATAACGATCGAAAATATTTAAGTTAAATATTAATAAACATCAAAGCGAAGACATGTTTCTTCATCAGTAGATCGATTTAAAGAGAAGAAAGTTGAACGTATTTATTCGTCCGGAAGCAAGAAAGATTTTAATTTTAAGCAGTTTCGATTCTTGAACAAAATTTGTGCCGGTACCGACCAAGGTATGAATGCAAATCCAACATCGCTTCTTTCCCCTTGAGATAGTCTTTTCGAAGCTTTGCTCGGTCTTTACGGACGTTCTTGGAAACATCATTAGAAATAAAAGTCTGACTGTCCTTCAAAGCATTTGTGGCGGCTCTAAGAATTTGTACTTTGTTAGAATATCTATTTCTTAGAATATCTCAAAAGATAGATATGAATCGGCCTAACCGTGGAGGTGTTTGCCTCCGTGGCTCGTTGGTTGACATTCGTTCGATGGACCCTCATCACCTCAATGTTGTGAAGTTGCATGTGTTTCTCAAAGAATTCATCTCTCAGGAAATCTTCTAAGGAATTGTATGCGGCTTCTACACCTTCCTTGAGGCCCCAGATAACAATGATATTTCTCTTCGACCTATTTTCCAGGGCGTCAGTCCGAAAGATTAAAAGTTAACCGTGTAACAATTTTTTTTGTATAAAAAATATTTTTCACTTCTTAAGTTTTGTGCAGCTTGAGATTAATCAAGCTCAAAAGTCAAGGATAAACAATATAAACAGAAAATATCGCCGAAAATGCAAAAAAACTGAAAATAAAATTCCCTGGAATCCTTGGTTAGTTGGAGTGTCTTACTTAGGCTGTGTTCACATTAAACGCGAAACACATGATGTTTAGAGTAAACATGTTTCGTTGGAACATGTTTCATCTAAACATGTTTGTGAATGAATTGTTCACATCACATGTCAGTTTCAAACCCGTTTCATACCTGGTTTTAATTTATGCTGTTTTATTATACTTGCATAAATTTCTCAAACGTCAGCTGCAGAATGGAGCTTGAAATTACTGTCGCAGTTGCGTTCAGTCTCAGCGGGTTCAGTCTAATTTTTTGCTTTTTTGTACTTTTGTTCCAGGTTGTGAATTTTGGTTTTGCATTGCGATGCTGTACGCTTGTAACCGTTGTTATGAGCTTTGCGGCGATGTTTTCCCATATATTGTGCTTTCTTCCCATCGCTGATAGCTGATGTTGTATTTCTTCATCGGCTCATATTTCAACGAGAAAATTGGCCTCATGATAGCCCCAATTTGGGATCTGTTGGCCGCTCGCCTCTTGTCCGCATCCATCCTCCATTTTGAACGTGTTTAATCTGATCACGATTGAAACTACCTCCTGAGGTTGTTTCCGATTCGTGATCTCGGTCTAGTGAGAACACAGCTTTAGTTTGCACACTACACATTTAGAACCAGTTATAATTGCCTCACAAACGCATACCATAATAAACACAGACTGCAAGCAAGAAGACAGGAAACTAAGCTGAAGCACTCTACAAATGGATGTGCACCAAACTTTTCCTTTGAATGGCTCTTACTAATTGTAACAGTTTACACTTTCCTACATACTTGTTGGCAAAATATGCATTAAATCAAACCTACCTCTCTTGTCAGGTATAGGAGAGCGAAGTATACCAGGTTTAGTAGCTGCTCTTCCATCGGTCATATCTTGAGAGACGCCGTTGTCATTATCCGGACATACGAGTGAAGAACATTCCACTGGAAGTGACGGCTCGGAAGATATTATTTTATTCGTAGCGTTAGAAGTATTTTCCGTTTTCCTGTCCTTTGAGACTGATTCAGATACGCTCACGGAATTCGAGCTCTGTAATTTGGGTGTTTCTTGAAGGAAAGGAACTGAACCTGCGTGTACCAGCGCCTCTGTGGTTTGCTCGTCGTGTAAAGACGTCGCCAGCAACTGGTTGTCAAACTGAAAGGGTAACACAGAAACACCAGCACCGTTTTCATGCACTTGAAATGGCACACATACAGAAACAGAGGATAACCAAGCATCTGACTGCTGCTCTGGTCTGGAGGATGGCTGTTGACCGTGAACTTGAAAAGGTATAGACACCATCACGGAGTCAGACACCAACTTTGGACTCAAAGGGGAACTTGGTGTTATATCCTTTGTACAAGTGTAAGATGGACACATAGATATCACCATGGCATGTGATCCGTCGTTAATTTTCGCACTCTGTTCTTGGCAAGGCAAATGTCTTGGTGCGAAATCTCTTCGCTTACTAAGTGATTGGGTGCTTTGCTCCATGGTACCTATGTCCAATGGCTGAGAAGGCAATTTAGAGCTGGTTTTACTTCCTTTTGTCTCTAGTTCTACAATGTCTAATCCAGCTTGGTCCATATCAAGCACCTGCCAATCTTCAACATAATGTGGCAACAATTTGTCGTGCTCGTTCAATCTCACTTCAGAACCTTTATCGCTAGAATTTGAAGAGGTACAACTCTGATTTGACGCTTCGAAATGATAGCTCGGACTTTTAACTACAACAGAACTTGGCTTTTGTGACTTGGACATTGTTGACGACAAGTCGACTGTCATTCCTTTTGAAAACCACTTTGACTGCTGAACGAATGGCCCCGAAGAACTAACCGCGCTGTTTTGTTGTTCTCGTCCATCGTTCTTTTCCCCGAGGAAGAACTTCTCTTCCGTTTGGCGTTTATTTAATACGGATAAAATGGTGGTACGCGCTTTCTTCTTGAGGATGTTACCATTGCTGGGAAAAGCGGACTGCTTTGAAGAAGCTGCGAGAGCAAAAAAAGGAACATCTTACGTAAAATTAACCTCGATTTCACGCATGGTGTCAATGAAGAGGGTTAAAAAAAGGTGTGGGGCTCGTGAGAAAGTTCAATAACCATGGAACCAATTGAGGAAAGAGAAACCCGTCAACACGCCGTCAATGTCTTCAGGCAAACGCAATCAATGAAACAATCAACAAGGTGCAAGAATACAAAACTCAGGTTTCTTTGGATTTTCTCTCCAACTATCAATTATTCTTCTAAATGTCAGTCAAGTGGTCCAAGACTGGTCTACAGCCTCAGTCAGGTTTTTTTTTTCAACTCAAAAATGTTTAAAAAGTTGTGAAAGTATAAACTGACGTTTTATTTCTTGTGTTACTTCATTAAATATTTGATTTTGAAGGAGAAACTGATGTTTTAGTTATTCTGGTTTTACACGCATACACTGCAGTTGAATGGGTTCCCTAAACACGCGCGTAAGATTGACAAAATTGGCAATAAAATAAGCAAATTACACCATGGAAAATGCTTTGCACGATTCTTTATTCACTCGTTGAGTTGTGTCAGAAAACTCAACCCGTGAATAAAAATCGTACGCGCGCATTTTCCATGGAGTAATCTCTATTTACTAACTCGTAAAATTTCTTTAAAGGCGATGCGAAAAAAGTTTTCTTTACTATCACATTTGATAGTAAAGCAGATATACGTTTTTTTCACGACCTTCCCAGACAACAGTATTGGTAGACGAGTCCAACTTTCATTCTCAACTGAGAAAACTAAATATAAGTTTAGGGCGATCTTTTTTACTGGTTTGGAGTATGCTAAGTAAAACAATTATTCACCTAATTGTCGGTAAAAAAGGAAGATAAATATCTTCTCATTAGAATGGTAAATTCACCTCTTCCTTGATGACTAATCAAAGTTAATAAGCTACAATGAAAGTGATATTTCCCAGATTCTAAAGCTTGAATTTAAGGGAGATTACCTTTATCGGATTTGGAATTGTGCTGTGACTTGGAAAACATGATGCAAAATATCCAGGCTTAAGATTTCTTTCTCGTAGAATTCCACCTCAGCTCTCAGCTATTCCTCATCAAATGTGCCAGCAGCCTCTTTCTTTTCTTTTGCTTTCTCTACTTTGACAAAACGGAAAGTTGCACCATAACTTGTTTTTCAGGTAGACTTTTCCTTCAAAGATGAATGCCACAATCAATGCTTGTTGGGTAGGTACACAATAAATGGAACTAATGTTGTTAGGTGGGTCTTGGAATAAAATTAAGGGTGGCAGCTACACACCCTGGCAGAAATCGGAATAGGTCAACAAGTTCGGTGCACCCCATCCCATACCTGGACTGTTGAAGCCTGAACTTTTTCAGGCTTTAATTTCACAAATATATCATCTTCATATATTCACAGATATATGCACATGTTTAAGACCTAACAAAACACACATTTTTGTCAGGTTCACAATACTAACAACTCAGAATTATTTCGCACGACTTATAAAGGACCAGTAAATCGCATTGAGACTTTATTAATCTTAACACCGACCACAAAAAGTAATTTTCTGATATTATAACTAAGACACGATAACATCGCAAAAAAGCCTGAAAACGTGCAAAGGAATAGAAAAAAATTTTGTTGACTTTCTGCTGTTTATCAATATTATTAATACCCATACTCCTTCACACCTCAACGCGTTTTCTTTTGGACTTTCTATTTTTACGTCACTAAACGTCAGCGATTTCCTTCAAAAAACATGATCCTGTGGCTGCTGAGTTTTAGTAATTGATGTCAATTTCAGTTTAAAGAACAATCTAGACTAGTGTTAACACTAAACTAAAATGTACGTGTCTCGTGTTTATGCAAACGAACAAGTTCTGAAATGCAGTGGGCGGTCGTCGCGGTTGCGCATTGAAGGGTCAACTATGAAATAACGATGAATGAGGCAAATATAAAATATATGTACTCATCGCCGACTATAACAAGTTAACACCTAAAGCGAAAACACTTGAACTTTTAAAACTTTCTAAAAGTACTTTCCTTTCAGCTGGCTAGAAATAGTAAAGCCTTTTAAAATTTCTCCTCATATGAAGATTCGGTTCTCTTAAGATATCAGGAATTTAAAAACCACTGTCAGAAAATAGGAAATCTAAAAAAACGTTTTCATTTAATTACGACTTCATTTTTATTAAGTGCTACTCCAAAAAGACGGGATTACAGTGCAATAATCTCGCACTGACGTGAGCATGTTTCAAAACAAAGTTTAAAATTTCTATATCCAAGCAAAGCGTTAAAAGCGGTACGTTGTTCAGTGATAGGGAGAGCCTATCTAACGCAGCAAGATATCATGCACGTAAATACCTTTCGTATTGAGCTTTCGTGGTGTAGAAAAGCCAAACAACTGTGAAAGTCGCCTCTCGTGTTGTCGTATTCCCTACGTCATTCTGTGAAACATTTCTCTCAAAGCGAAGTGAAGAAAATCGCAACCGTGAATTTTTTTCCAGCCGGTTAATCAATGTGTACACTGAAAGAGAAGAACAAATAATACTTTAAAAAAATAATAGGCCTATAATAGAGCAATGTGTAAAATATAAACAAATTAGTTGGAGGAACGAAGACAAACATGGCTGGTTCGAAACGACTCTGTCATCATAATAAACAGGGATTGGTATATAATAACCTTACATTTGTAGCTGACTAGTGCCGTCAGCTTTCACGGGCATATCGGAAGCTGTTAGACGGTTCCCGAGCTAGTGTGGTTGGGCTGGTCAGTTGATTAACTTTCATTGTTTGCTCGTGATGTTTGCATGATTCATTAAATCAAAGATTGGTCGCGATCATGCAAAATTCACTTTACAACAATCACCTAAACATATTGACCGGTGAGTGAAAAATAAGTATGAATGCGACGAAAACTGCAAAATTCAAAATGATTATTATTTACGTACAATAGGAATACACAGAATATCAAATGGTCGAAACAACATAGTGATTAATTCTTGAACAATTAAACCGCTTGAAAGTTAGATTTGTACGCACACACAATTCACTGTACACTATAAAAGCAGCTATCCTTTTCGGAGACAGAACAGGTCCCGTACATTTGACAGTGTCGGTACGAAGTCTAGCACCGTATTGCAATGGTCATTGCACAGAATCACAGTGAACTTGCCGCAAACAGGCTCAGAAAGCCAAACAACTGTGTAAGTTTCGTAGTCATCTGAACTTTTAATGTATAGTAAATATGCTAATAGTGCCGAGACCAAAGATAAAATTTGTTCGATGTTGCACCTATATAAAATCGGACCATCTATTCATAGCGTAGTTCCAGATAATCTCATACTGCGAGAAACTGTTGCAAGATGGCTACAGCATACCAACTGAACTCCAATCTGTACAAGAAACGCAGAACGGCAACAAACCAATATCAACTTCACGGAATCACAATTTAAAAGTGAACAGCTGGTACATACCCCGATTGTTCAAATCCTTGAAAAACGTGAAATGCAAAGTGAATTGTATTCCTCAGAACGAAACTTAACGGCAGCGATCAACGGAGGGTTATTGACAAGCTGTGTCAAGACAACTGTTCCCGTCGATACACGCTTGGATGCGCTGAGTGGCACCGCTTTCTTGAATTTAAATGACCTGAGGGAATATGCTAAGTCACTAGCTGAGAAAAACACACAAAGAACTCGTGCTTGTTGTAAACCTGAGGTAAAACTAAAGAGCTAAGCCGCAAACGATCAGCTCCTTGTCAAAGGTTACGGCGCAATTTTATACTCAGCGGGTATTCCTTGTGATATGGAATGAATGGAATGCAATATTATACCTACACCCCTCAATCATATTGTTCACCAGTAGAAATTTACTCAAGTTGGAGCAGAACTGTACGCAAAGAAAGTAAACAGCAAACATTTCTCATCAAAATTAAAATTTGTGACTATTATAGTCATCTAAGACGTGCAACGACATGACAAAATACATTTCAATCCGAAAGATGATGAAAGAAAACCTGCGGATTATTATTGAAATCATGATTACATTTCACATCGGGACCATGGATACACCTCCAGGACGTCCTTATTAGTAAAAAGGCTGAATAAAGCTTTCAGATATAAAGTATACATATGAACATTGTCTGATTTGAACAACTCTAACAACACCTTTAACGAGATATCCAACCCAGTTTGTCCTATTTACTCTCTAAACAGGTGGATTGAAACAGCAAATTAGTAAAAAGTTATTATTATTTTCCGTCTCGGCTAATGGAAGAGACAGCGATACAAGTGTCTTGCACTGGGTAGGTCTTAAGGCAGGTTTTCAATTTACCGACCAATAGTTTTGAGTGATTTATACCAACTTTGCCACTTCTGCTAAAATCTACTTCAAATCTTACCACATGACTATTCGTCCCCAGCCGCAATGATTGCTGCTGACTGTCAGGATGGCCTGAAGCTGTGCAGCCCGCGAGTAGCTCCCGAACTGAGATAAGGATCATTTTGTGATATTGAGAAAGCCTTCTGGATTATCACGAGGAAAAGCTTGGCTTAATGGAATACTCAGTGTTTCGTTCATCTATTGTTTGTCCCAGTTTATAGTTCCCCCCAGCCAGTGTCGGGGAACTTCCCATCCACTTAAAGCCTCTTCATATAAATGCGGTTGACCGGACTGGCCTGGTTACTGACTGATCTCGCCTTACTCCTATTTCCTTTACAAAAATTTTTATGCGTTCATATTTGATAAAAGAAACTATAAACTTGTAAAGAAAGGCTTTGGAACGTTAACTGGGGGACGTTATTCTATATATTTATGAATAGTTTAGGTCATAGAGAAAGAATTTGAAGAATTCCCTGCTTTTCAGAAAGTTGCTAGTCGTCTACCGACTCTAAGATCAATCGGCAAAGAAAATAAATGATTTCTCAAGGCACTGGCGAATGGCACGAGTACATTTAAACTCGCGAGATAAACACCTTAAATATATTTTTACAAAACGACTGCTAAGGCATCTTTTAAAGTATTTTCAACGTAGAATTTTACAATGTCAAGAAGATTGAATAGCAATCTGAGCAATGGCGTCCGTTTTGATCTTCGTATTTCAACGTTTCAACCAGACCGAGCAAACATGAAAAAGAGGAATTTATGGCTGCTTAATTGGATTACAGAAAGAGAATTTGCAGTACTTACCCCATGAGTTGAGCGAGTAACGATGGGGGTGACTAACTAACAAAAGACTCCTACCTTATCTCTTTTTATAAGCTTAACGCTATAGGCCCTATAGGTTGAACAACCTTTATTCACTCAAATCTCTCAAGAAATGGTTTGATTTTGGCAAAACCTGCGAAGATGCTTGGTGCTTTAACACAAAGCGAGCCCAAGCGAGGCTGAAGCGTTAAGTGTGCCAGTAAGAAATCCCAATGGGTGACCAATGCTCCCATTTGATTGGTTCATTCACTCAGGTTCAAGTCTCCGTTGAAGGCGAAAATGGGGAAAGGGTAGGGAAGCGAAAATGGGAAATGGGTCAGTCTCCCTCCTTCCATCAGCCCCTCCAATGCTTTTAACGCCTACTACGCAGGCTAACAAAAATTCTGGAGATCGAACAAATGATGTCAATGATGAACGATGCAAATGAATACTGATATGAAATAGCATATATTTGAACTGCGGAGAAACATCTGAAGACATGATTGATCATCGCAGTTTTCACACAACTTAGGCAACTTAGTTGTGAAATTAAAGCCTGAAAAAATTCAGGCCTGAACGGGATTCGAACCAGTGTGAAAACTACCATGATCAATCATTTGAACACTGCATTGTTTCATGCCCTTACTTTAGTGTCAACTGGAAATAATTTTTTTTGAACGAATTGGCAGTATTTATATATCGAATTAAGTGCTGCAAGTCTCGAATATATCTTAATCACTGATTAAACAGCAAAGGAAAGCTCTTTAAATGCACTCTAGGCAAGGCTGGAAATACGACTTTTGTCATTGCTAGCAATTATTATGCTTTAATAATGCTTGTCACGTTCTATATATTTTAAATTGATACCAAATTCACTATGTCCCCTAGGGGATGCCACGAAACTCAATTTCTAGGCCTCTTTTGAGATATTTCTAAAACTGAACTAAGGTGCAAGACTCTCGGTTAGATTGCGTAGCTAAACGATGAAAAATCTGACTTTCTGAAAGAAATAGTGTTCGTTTCGGATCTTTGTTGTAAATTCGATTATGACAAATTCTGCTCACCCATGGGGACGCGGGTTCTAGTTTTTGACCATTGGTTTGACCTTATGTTATAGTGACGTACCTTTTGACGTAGCCCCGAGCTTCCGCATCGTATATCAAAGTGATCGACTACGATGGAAGAAAGTGTCGGAGAGCAGGAAAATCAATCCTCAATCAAACTAGAAAGTGATGTTCTCAATAGCATCAGACATACCTTTCAAACGTTAGATGAAACGAATTCACGTCAAGTTGCCAAATCAAAGTTACAAGTTCTGTGTGCGAGTATTTGTCGTGACATTGGTGTGACGTTTGATACACAACATCTCACGGACTTCAAGTCTTCTTCAACAACAATTACTTTCCAAGATTTTATACAATACCTTCAAAGTCATCTTCTTGTAAAAGGTGGGCAAGATGTTTATGTTTCATCATGTAGCTACAGTTTGGGATGGCAATCGGCGTTTCTAATTAGCGAGCTCGACCATTTTAGTACTTCGATTTGTTAACATTATTCTAAACGTTAATTGTTATAAATGATCATAAATTAGAAAGGGGGCATCTTGTAAGTCCTGCATAGCTACACATGTTAACCTGAGCTTACGTTATATATTCATTGAGTTAAAGTAGAGGGTAGAACATTTTTAGCTCACTGAATTAAAACATATTGTTTACGTTGAGAGTTGACGTTGTTTACCTAATACGGATCATATTTTAGTTCTTTTAATACATCCACTTCTACATGATCGACGGATGATTTCCGATGGAGACAGAAACTGCGGTTAAATTAAAGTTATTTCTCAGGTTGGAAATAATCAAATATGAAGCAATATACAATATTGAGTTCACAAATTCTTTTCTTTTATTAACAGCCCAAGCAGGAACAATAGATTACTCCAAAGTCCACAAGCTCTGTTGGACAATTGTACAACAGAAGTTCTTCAAATGTTCTGACCATGAATATATAAGTGAAGATGCTGCATTCAAGCAGTTTCTTGTTTTTAATATCTTGGATATTGAAGAAATTTCTAAAGTTGAAAAAGAAGAAATTGCTGTCATTCTTGAGAAGTTTGTACATGCCATGGGAAAAGGTTGGGATCCAAAGGTTCTGCAAGAATATTGTGAAGAAAATCACCTACTAACATTCTGGCAGTATTTGGAATGTTTGGAGAAGTACATTGCAGGGAATGAGAAATGGTGAGTTTAAACTTACTTTTAACATGAATCATAACATTATACCCAGTACTTTGAATGTTTATCATCAACATTAATTTTGTGGTAATTAGGTATTCATTGTATAATCTTATACTTTATGTATGAATGTACAAAGAATGCAGCAATAATTAGTGATAATTAAATTATATACACTCAGACCTCCTTAAACCCACAAAAAAAGTTGAGTTACAAATTCCTGATATAAAAAAAGATTGTGCTAATTAAAGATTCATATCTACCCCTGCAAAATTTTCTCAGAGAGATCTCACTGAGATCTTGCCAAGATTTCAAACACTCAGCAAATTCAAAAATTCAATTCAAAATCGGCAAATTCAAATTTCAAATTCTCCAATAATGATGATAACTAAAATCTTACCAAAGTGTCAAGGAAACAGAAACAGAAACTCCCACCTCTACAAAACCAAATTTGTAAACTAACTTTTTCAAGATGATTGAGTCATCATCCCCGAGCCATTTGAAATTGTCATTAAGTAAATCGAGCTAACTCATAACAGCTAAAAGAGAAACTGAAATTTGAGCAAACAAACATCATTAATTTATGCACCTCTTCGTCGCTGTTAAGTTTGGGGTTGTTTGTGAGACGTAGTTCAGACGACACAGAACATTTGATTGAAACCCAAGGTGTATTGAAGACGACACTTTACAAGAACAACTCCAACAACAACTGACGGCTGTGTAACCTAGCCTTCTAAG
>Ga0126337_10000373_pt1 | contig 21743 bp, 9 predicted proteins | sample DipCmetagenome_FD_92527 | JGI IMG/M metagenome (GOLD analysis project Ga0126337, IMG submission 92527) | Coral microbial communities from La Bocana,Puerto Morelos, Mexico - Diploria C A metagenome | ecosystem: Host-associated > Invertebrates > Cnidaria > Coral | place: La Bocana,Puerto Morelos...
AGTCCAACACCATCTCGAGTTTTAAAAGATCACTTAAGACGTACTTGTTTACTAAATTTAGTAATAACAGATCATTGTTTTTATAGATTTGTATATATTCTGTTAGTTTTAATTTTTCATTATGAATAAGATGGTTTAATAGTTGCTTTAGTTCATTGTAAATATAATAGGATATAGGTGTAAATTTGTAATATTTTTCAATAATGTTGTTTACAAGACTGTAAAGCGCTTTGAACATAGGATAAGAGCGCTATAGAAATAAAGTTATTAAGTTATTATGTTTTTGGTATTTCGACAAAATCTATTTGCTGACTGTATCCCGGTGGTATTTCACGTATAGTGAAAACATGCTCGGTAATATCAGTCAAAGTCTTGGAGCTCGAATGGTTCATAGCTCTGGGTGTTTTAAAACACCGATTTCTGTATCATGAAGCGCCTAGATGTGTAGTTTATCCATCGCCGATCACTTCTCAGCATTCTGTTGCCTCAATTAACAGTTTCGGGGAAATCAGTTTATACTCTCGATTACTGAGAGGCACTGTGAGAGACAAGTGTCTTGTCCAGCAACACAACACAATAACCCCGAAAAATTTGCGAAGCCGAAATGCTTTGGAATACAAATGAAATGGCGCGTGTTAATGGGGCCAAAAGGGAGACTAATAATACTCTTTGTTGAAATAAATGTCATTCCGAGACACATCCTTAAAGTGTATATGACATGAAAAATATTTTCTGCTTATTTGAAAGGCCATTCAAAATACAGAAGAACGGCGTTTTTCTTTTCGAAATATCTTTTTTCGTTTCAGAGATATTGACATTTTTGTAATATGCAAATTAAATCAGTCATTTGTGATGACATCATAACTTTCCAACTAAAAAATTGTAAAATACTGAAACAAAGATATCTCTGGAAATATTGAAGCAATGTTCTTGAAACTTGGCACCACAAATGCGAATCATAAAAGAAACAAAATGACACCATTAGTATTGTTGCCATAGCAACTCTTTCAGTTCCAGTCTCTTTCTGTCAAAAAAAACAAATATCGCCATTTAACACCTCTAAAGTGAGACAAAGGGTCCTGCTTGGAACAGACATAGTTCCCATATTGTCTTAATTCCCATCATCAGATTGGCTGCGCTATATGGTTCTTGGTCTAAGACAAAAACTGGGCTTTCAGTTTTTATCGAGACAGCACCAGCGGCAATATTGTTGTCATGGCAACAGCCCTTAGGGTGCCATTTTGTTTCTTTTGTGATGCACATTTGTGGTGCCAAATTCCAAGAACACTGCTTAAATAGTTTTAGAGTTGTTTATTAAGTATTTTACCATTTTTTAGTTGCAAATCTTAGGATGTCATCACTGGTCTAATTTGCATATTACAAAAATGTCAATATCTCTGAAACGAAAAAAGATATTTCGAAAAGAAAAACACCATTCTTCTGTATTTCAAAAGGCCTTTCAAAGAAGCAGAAAATATTTTTCATGTCATATACAATTTAAGCGTTTAATATATGCTCCAAGATAAAACGGCAAAAACGGGCAAATTAAATCGTAAAAAGCTTTGCTGATTAACCCAAGATCCACACACATTTGATTAATTTCCTGAATCAATTATTATCAATTATTATTATCTTGAAAAGTACTTTTGCTATTTTCCTCTATTTTCCTCGAATGAGCAATTTTATCTGAAACCGTATTAGTCTTGTTGCCTTTTTGTGGTCTCTTTAATTTTTTAAGAGTGTTGAAACTAAAAACGTGGTCTTTGATTCCATTATTTCACATCGTGATCCAGTTAAATCCCAGTATGAGCTGTTGTAAAATTGCTTAATTCAAGAGTTATCATGTTGGCTGAACATAGACTTTTGATGCTTTTTATGTTTTTAAACAGGTTGAGACTTCATCATGAAGAGATGTTGCTGCCCACAAAATATTTCGCCAAATATTTGCTCCTTTCACAAAATTCTTCAAATATTTGTGCTACTGAACGTCCTAACAGTTGTATCGACCATCTACTACTTGATTAACACGCAAAACCTCGCTCGATATGCAGGCCGTCATCCATTTAATCCAATCATGAAATGCAGAAACCTCACCAAGCCACAAATGGACCAACTTCTTAGCCTGTCTTACAAAGTTCATCATGTTTTGGACGAGCTGGGAGTGGAGCATTGGCTCATGTATGGCTCACTCCTGGGAGCCCTTCGTGGAAACGCTCCTCTTGCGTGGGATGACGACGTCGACATAGGTTTGGATGGAGATGGTAGGTTAAAGACGCTCAGCAAAACTACATTCATTGAAAAACTTAACTCTATTGGCGTGAAACGCCTAGGTTATTTTTGGTCCCGAGATGGCCTAATCAAGATTCATGATGGAAACTCTGAGTTTACCATTGATCTGATGGTTTTTAATAGATCAGGAAAATGGATGAAGAGACCAGGCTGGGCAACATGGCTGTTATATTTTCAGTACAACAAGTTTCACACCTTTCCAGCTGAGCTTATACAATATCCACTACCTAAGATTCAATTTGGGTTTTTCAATATGTCAGCACCCAGAGGTGGAAAAGAGATTTTGAAGTACATTTATCCTACTGACTGGTGGAAAGTTGTGAAACCTCCAGGCTGTTGATAAATGAGTGTCAGTTTATTGGCCTGAGTCTGGCAATACACTCACAGCAGCTGACAATCTGTGCCTGGTATCAAAGAAAATGGCGCCTTTTGTAGTTTCTCAAGTTCATCTCTTGCTTGTCTTCTCAAACGACAGAAAACGGCGTCATAATCTATTATGTAATTTATATATCAAAGTTATCGGACTTATAATATACTAAACAAAATATATTCGTTTCTGATTGGCCAATGACAAAAGCATGATTACGTTATTGAGTGCAATACAGAATACTGTATTGAACTCCATCACTCCATCATGTTGGATGCGCTGAAATACTTAAGCACAGAAGAAAAATTATCCTATCTGCTTTAATCAGCCCTCGCATAATTTTGCGTAATATGTAATGAATAGTTCAAAAAGGAAAAATTATTAAAATAGCAAAGGCTTCTTTAACTTTAAATAATTATTTTGACATGAAACTTTTGACATGAAAGATCTCATCTACGAACTTGCATGAGTGCCTACAGCAGCAAGATTATAACTGTTTACCAAAGTCATCCTGGCCTTTTTCAGCGTCGTCGTCTTCATCACTCGTGTGAGCTGGTGGTTCCTCCGCGTAACGTTGGACTTGTCCAAGTACCTCCATTCTTCCCATGATGCCGGAGATGATATTTGATTGTCACTCAGTCAGACACAGTTTCGTTTATGCACAGGAAATCAAAGCAAATAGTACTTTGACAGAGAGATTTTCACTCTTCAGCAAACAAAACCATATGTAAACAAGGCGCAGTACCAGACTTTAAGGGTAGGGTTAAAATCTTCAGTAATTACAATGGTTGATATCATGGGTGACAAATTACTCCTTAATTTTGGCGCGAAATTTCAGCCGTAATTTATAATTTCACATGTGAAACTATAAAACTGCTACGGCAACGCTTCCGTAACCTTAGGATTAGGATTAGGATTGTGAGCGTAATTTGTCACCCATGATATTAAAAGGTAATTAACCAAATGGTATACTCGTGAAATTAGGAAATAATTTCACTTGCGTTTTGTCAAAATTCTAATAATTTCACGTGCCTTTAGGCGAGGGAAATTATTAGAATTTTGACAAAACGCAAGTGAAATTATTTCCTAATTTCACTCGTCACCATTTGATTACCCATACATACAGTATACAAAACTAAATACAATCAGTTCACTGACAATATTACATGACTTAAAAACTATCATATACTCTTTAACAAATGAATAAAGGGTGAAAGTTTCTAAAGAAACTGTGGTGCTGCGTCGGTGGGGGTAACAAGGTAATTTGGTTATATCTGTTTCGTCAATCAAATGGGCGTTTCCTCTTAATTGACAGATTTATTTGATTACAAGAATCGTGATTGACATTAATTATATACATTGATTTAATGGCGTTAGGTTATTGTATTTCAAACCAGTTTTCAGTAGAATCGAAGTGAGAAAGAAGTATTTTTTTAGTCTGTCTGTTGAATCCGCTAACCTGGAAAATCCGTTTGTAAACTCGCTTACCTGGAAAATCTGTGAAAGACTCCGTGCTAACCTGTAAAGTGCAAATGTTGTAACGACCCGCCACAGAAGTAAGTTTACATTGACATTTTCTGAATTTAGCGACGAGATAAAGACTTGATTTGTGTTTATTCTCATTGCGAATTATGAATGTATTTCTTCTAGATCGAATAATTATTAAACCTTGGCTTGATATTATACGATTTGTGGTGGTCTTCTGAGCCAGCCAGTTTCTATGTGCAACAATATCAACTAAGTTGAAACTGTAAATTGGCCACCGTAATGAGTTAAAAAGCTGACGTTTCATTTTGGAACTATTCTTAAGGATTTTCTTAGTGATAGCTCTTAGCATTTGTAATACTTTTATTTATTTTTAATCTTTTACTACTGACATATGTTGCAATCCTTTTAGAATTTTTATTGCTATTTCATTTCTATTTCTAGTTGCCAAGGGCGCCCCTGGATAACAACATTTGCTGACGGGTTTAACCCGATCAAATATGTTATAATTAATATTATTGTTGCAGGTCTTGAGGTGTATTATCTTTTATCATCTTTAAGGGTGTAGGTCCAGATTAACTAAGCACCTCCTCTCCAACCCCTAAGGCTCCCACCCTGTCCCTTTAAGCTATTACAGGTTAACTAGCACCCGGTGTGCATGTTTTTAGTTTTAAGCCACACTTTGTGAGCCATACTCACACGCTCACATGGCGTTTGCGTTATGACAACATACACTGTCCCGAGAGAACAGTTTTGTTTTCCCAAGCCTGATCTTGATGTTCCCTGACTGACAAGATCGAGGGTAACATCGAGATTCCAAGGAAAACAAAACTAACTGCTTCCAAAGGGGCTATAAGGAGAAGTCAAAGGGACCTGGTTAATGAGAGACCGGTCGACTTTTAGATCTAAAGTAGCCATTTCTACGTAACCATAAATCAACCAATTAAAGCACGCGTTAGAATTAACTTAACACCAGACCAGACTAGCCGCGGTAGTGCGAACAAACATGAGTATTGCAGCAGTCAAACTTGTTTAACTCGTCGATTTTAATACGGTACGGTTGCTAACAAAATAGATAAAAGACATAATACAGATAACAGTAGAAAATAACAAGCAAAGGCACAAACAGTCGTTGTTTGACTGCGGAAACGAGGATGAGAACAAGAACGAATGGGTGAACGAACGATAAAACCAAGCAGAACATCGATTGCGAACTACGACTAAAAGACAATTATACTAGAAAGAGAGCGAAATTATGCAGAAAAACCTATCAGAATATAAAATGGCACGAAAGCACGGTAAGTGTACGAAAAGAATGTAAAGAATGGGTAACCTAAATAAAAAAAACAAAACAAAGAACGCGGCAGCAACAAGTACCATAATCATGCAAAAACGATGGCAATGGATAGGTCATGTCATCAGGAGGGAGACACACTCTGTTTCTTTGACGGCACTCCACTGGACCCTCGAGGGTAGGTACAAAAATACATGGCGACACACTGTCGAGACAGAGAGGGGCTTGGAACACAGTTGTTGCTCCATCCAAAAGATGACCATGGTCAGACAACTATGGAGGTACTTGGTTGCCGCCCTGTGCACCAGTGGGTCAAGACGGGCAGCCAGCTATATAGTCCAATTGTTATTAACAGGCAAGTTTAAGGTCGCTGCTTTTTCCAGTGCGGGTCCTTTCGACCGTGATGTCGGTATTCGCTGCGTTTACCACCCTGAACGTTTTTTTTATCTTTTTGCTACTTTTGGCTGGTCGTTTCTTTTGAATCTATACGGTAATTCAATCCTTGTACCACGTTAAAACTTCTGGTAAGAAAGGCGTAACAAAACGGCCTTGGTAGCCACTCTTTTACAGTCGGTAATGAGATCAAACAACTTTCTTGACTCAGCGATCAAAATTTCGGTTGTGAAAGTATATACTTCAGTTGTACATGTCGCACACGTACAAACAAGAACTAGTGAAGAATCAATTTGATTGACGTACTCAGGGTATGAGAATCAAAACAAAAGGAGTCTCTTAGGAACAAATGACGCAAGCCCGAGACGTTTACTTAGACATAATGCGTAAGTCAAAAGTTAGAACAAATTAGCATGCTAAAAGCTTGCAGTAATCCCTAAAATATTCAGATGCACGAGGAAACGTTTGTTCAACTTTGCAGACAATCGTTGTTAGAAGAGTCGAGGTTCGACTTGATCAGTTGCATGTTACTGAATACGTTTCTGGCAAAAACTTGGTAGACGAGCCCATTACCGTTTAAATGACAGTTTGAAGTCCTTTCACTTTGCGCATTTCGTTTGATGAACGATTGGAAAACGTCTGGTGTAAGTGCTTTTCTTCGCTATGAAATCCGTACCTTGCAGAGAGACGAACAGACATCACAGTTAACTAAAAGGTGAGTGAAACGTTAAGATAGAATTACATCAGTTGGTTGCTCTGAATCTGATTCATGCTTTGTTGTGTAGTTTAGTCGAGTTTTGCCGCATTCACTACAAAGTTTAAAAGAAACTCCAAAATAGAACGTTGAACTTTCGGAATCTGTACAGTGCCCTAATTAAGTAGCACTTAAGCGTGGCGGAAAGTACTTTGCCGACACAAGTATTCTTGAGATCACCGAGTGAATAACAAATTTGACCCCTTCGCCTCGCCTTTCAGTTCCAAACAAATCGATATACAGCAATACCCACCCGAAGGATTCTGGAAAGACATAGCTTTAATTTTGGAATTTTCAATCTATAAAACAATATGATCCAGTTGCGGGGTCATTTGTCAAGCTGACAGGAAATAACATTTCTCGTTATTTGAAGTGATCCGCCATTTTTTTCTCTTGTCTAGAAATGAGGCCTGATCGAGACACACAACCTGCACTGATGCAATTTGTAAATTTCCGAAAGCGGGTAGTTATTTAGTATCTAAATGCAACCACGTTCACCCTGTTAAACGAAATTTCTTTCATTTTATTTTGCTTTGAAGTTTTGAAATGAGCAGCTGGACTTGCTGCACGTCTTTTGGAGGCAAGAATTTAGGATACAGTTTTAGACTGGAGAAATAGTGAAGGTTGCCATAGTGTTAAGAGTAGGTCACGGGTCTTCTTTACATCTTTTCCGCAAGCCGGAGCCCTGCGAAAATCAGCTTACAGTACCTACTCTTCAAAAGTGTGTTTTATTGCTTACAACCCACACGTCTCCGTTTGTTTGCATTATTCTCTCGCCATATTCAAATCAAATTTAACCCTGTTATCACCCCTGCACAAACTGCCTTTTATCAGACACTCGAGTTACTATTGTACAAGTATAGTACTGACAAATCAGGGATAATCTACATCATTAAAATCTTTTTCGTCTTTAACATGTATTTCACTGCCGAGAAACTTCAACAATCAAGGCTTACGTTCATTGACATAGCAAAAGTAAACAGACGTACTTTGCGCCTTTAAAACGTTCACAGTAATTGCTTGTAGCGTTAGTTGTTACACTTTCGATTCGCTTTATGTTTTTTTCCAAGTCTCGGGATAAACCAGCTTTTGCTATGTTCATTGTTTCCTCAAAAAAACTGTCAAAGATTAAAAGTTTCCCGGTTCTAAAGGTCGCTAACCTATTAGAAAATGAATTTGTAAATCCTATTAGGTAAACTACTCAAGGTATAATAAAACATCTTGCATTAGATTAATTAAATTAGTGTCGCGAAGAATATCTCATGCGCACTAGACTGTCATTTACAAAACCACATACGATATCAGCAAATATCGGCGCGGGATCATGGTAGAGCGGCTTGCGGACCGGCGACATAGTCTCTCATGGTTAATTTGAGGCTAAAAAGGTATGAAAATAACCGATAAGCTTTGAAAATATGCGATTTAGCAAGCGAAGAACTGTTTATCTTTCCCAGGATTAATTGTTACATAAGTTGCTCTCTAGATTGCAAATTCGCTTGCGAAACTAACTTTGTATTTTATCGCCACAACCGAGCCCAAATCCTTTCATTTGTAACTTTAATTTCGTTCCAATCAGTGTTCCAGTCATCAGGCTTTCGAGATGTCCGGCCCTTCTTTTAAAAGATCAAGGAGCTAAAACATGTACTGTACTGTAAGCTGCGCCGTATTTATAGAACGAACAAGATGCAAAGATAGAAAGGTGTCAGTGCGCGCTGTGTGCTACAGCTTACTTCAGTCTGTTACTACCAGAGTTTCTTTACAATCGGAATTTGTTATCCTTCTGCAGGCTAAAATTCCAAATATTATACAGAGCTACTGCTTTATGAATTAGCAGACATAAGCAAATATGGGTAATATCTTGATTCTGTGAAGAATTCGACGGCGTATCCACGCTAGCGCCGGGCACTTGAACTTATATAGCATAGACTGTAGATATCACATGTACAAAAACTTTCTAAGGTTAACATGGGAAAATTTAGTTTCAAATAGGTGGGTAGTTACTGTATTATGACTTGGCTCTTTTAACAGAGAAAGAAGACTGGTTTTAAGTTTTCCTGCCACGGGATACCCTGCCAATAAGGTGGCAGTTTGATCCGTTCTATGCAGTTGGTCATCGATTCTTTGAGACAGCAAATAACGCATTTTTGCAAAATTTAGTAATCGCGGCCAATTATTTGGTAACGACCGCACTGGAATACGTAGTCTGCTATAAACGAAGTTTTTCTTTTTGAACTAAAAAGCTTTTCTTTCAACCGGATTTCCCAGTCCGTCCCTTAACTCACTTCACTTATTTAATGCACCCCATTTTACATACTGGTAAATTGACATCAATTGTTTAAATTCACAACATTTTCTAATGGCCTTAACAAACAGCTAAGATTTTAGAAAAAGTTGAAAAACCTCTATTTTACAACTTTGAATAATTAGTTCGTGCAAAACAGATTGAGTTAACAAGGCTTTTGTGAAAACAAACAACGTTTGTCCAGAGGTAGCTACGTTGTGATGAAAGAAGTTCGAATTTTCTTTGGTTTTCCTGACTACGCTGCTAAGCGATTAGCCTCCGAGCAGGCTCTTAATGGGAAAAGAAAGAAATTCGCCTCCTTCTTTCTTTATCGGCGAAAAGCCTGCTCGTAATATATAAAACTTGTTCTACGCTCAATCAATGCAATCAGCCAATCACGGCTCACGTTTTCTCCCGCGCTTCGCGTCGCCTACATGCCTTTGCTTCGAATTTTGACTGTTCACTGGATTGTCCTTGATTGTCTTTTGTAATTGGCTTTGGTTTTGGTTTCGCAAGACTCGATTGAAAACCGTTGTATGACTATGCAATAATATTCTTTTGTCTTTGTGATGTTTTGGTTTTTTGTTTGTGAGCCATCCCAACGTGTAGACAAGCCCCCGCTCCCTTTCCTCGGACTCATCGTCGCGTCGAGCTTGTTTATTTTCACATGCAGTCGACAAGCTACACAATTTATTCCTCGTGTAGATATGAAAAGAAATGTTTAAAACCACACCATAGTTACTATTTGTAAACTGAAAACATATTTGCGAAAAATGAATTCAGGCGGCCTTGGAGAGTCCCAGACGAGTCATCAAATTAATCAATAAATCCTTTACTCTAAAGAAAACAATGTTAATTCCTCTTACCGATATTCATAATTGTCGATCTGAGAGTTGAGTGGTGCGGCAAGACTGGTTCCCTTTTTGATGGTTCCCGTTATTCTCATGACCTTTCTGTTTAGACCTTTCTGTATTGACACTGTGAGGAGAAATTGGGTGTGGTACAATCTTCAATGGTAAACTCAGCTGATAAATTCAACATCCTTAGTTTGTAATCATTATGCATATCTGACAAAACTCAAAACAAAAGACCAGTTTTAAATTGTTTTCCTTGCAACAAAAGCACATGCTACAAGAAGCTGTAAGCTCTTATTAAGAAAGGATGCATTTTGAGTTAGCAAAGCTTTAGTTAAAATTGACGGAAATCAATCGATGTTTAGTTCTCCACTTCTGTATATTCTCACAGAGAAACGAAATCAAGTTCAATAGCTGCTGATTTGTGGATTACTTCGCGATGACCGAGATTATAGACCTTGAAAACATTTCAGAAGAACTGGACTACGACAGTGTCTATGGCAAAGATGAAAACAATAATCAGAGAGCCGATGTTGAAGCCCCAGTAGACTCCATATTAAATGTGTAAGTATGAATGAATGAATTGAATGAATGCCGGAATGAATTGAGTGTGTCAAGAGTTAGGAATGGACAAAAATGTAAGTTTCCAGAAAGAAATCTGTGGGCAAGTAAAGCATTTAGCTAATTATCTCCTTGAAGTTGATATTTTGAGCGTTAGCCCTTCCTCAGATATCAGCTTGATAAGCTCGCTACGTCGGTTTATTACAGGCTTGCGAGCAGCCGCATCGCAGAAGGAGGGCAAAGGGGAAAAGTACCTACACAGCCTGCCTAGAATTCTTTTCATTTCTTTTTTTTCTTTTTTAGCGAAGAGCCTGTGCCCACGCTAGCCGTTAATTCACCTTTTTTGTGTCGAAAATTATGTTTTCTTCATATAATTACAAAATGACTGATCAAAGAAACGGAAGAAACCAAGAAAACAAATGCAAAAACGAGAGCACACTGTTCGAAATTACCTTTGATTTTCAGTTAGTGCGACTTGGACTTGTATACAAACACATACTCTTTCCTGATTTTGTAGTCAGACCGTTCGGCAAAACTGATTCGCTACAACCGTGATATATCGCTTCAGAAATTCTTTTCATCTTGTCAGTTTACCGCATTCACATTTCCAACTCTGGAAAAAGTATAGTTGGTTTGCAGTGTCACGAGTCGCCCAGAATGCCGCAACACATTCGAGGGTTTTATTGAGCTGCCGGCGTTAAATTTGAAAGTTCATCAGGTGAATGTGCGCCAGACGAACGAAAAAAGGTCAAGCAGGGATTGCGTTTTGCTAAATTACTCACTGTACTAACTGTACCATGGCCTTTGTAGATGAAAGCTCCACTACTGCTGTGTGTACTTATTTCTTGCGCTGCTCAAACAAGTGTCAAATTTAACATGAAAGTTCCCTTTGTCAGTTTTTGTTTGTATAAGAGATTGGTTTTGGCGCACTTCGAGGACTACTTTTCTTTGAATATTTGCGAGATTGCCATTGTACCATATGATTATGTTACCTAAGCTTCATGGAAGTTTTCAAGGAATTGCAATGGGTACAAGTGCTGTCAAAACGCAAATGTCTGTCTAGCAATTCAACTTTCTTTCCGGTAATATGTCCTTCAGAGACTCTCTTGGGACCTTTTCGAATCTCCCGCGAGAATGTCAATATATTCTAAGTTCCGCCTCCGTGGACAATAGCGTGCACATCGCATCAATTAGCATTGGAATTGAGGTGCTTGGTACACGATTCACAACAACGCAATAAACAGTGAATAAAAGAAAATTAAAAGTTCGGTAATTGGGCTCAATCCCTTGATTAAGGTTCATCCAAAGTAATAACTTTAAGTTTTTGCGAGAGGTAAATCAAACTGATACAAAATTACCAAAGTTGTGCGTGACCTGAGTGAGTGAGTGCAAGCAGGAGCCTAACACTATGAAAACTGACTACTTCTCCGTAGGCGCACCTGGTTTGAGTTCTTGTTCACGAAATCTTCAGCCGACCAAACGCACGTTTCTTATTTTCTTTTTTCTCAGGAAAAAAGCACAGCAGCCAAGACTGATTACAATCAAGTCGTACACTGAAATATGCATAGAGGCTGGAGAGTAAGTTATTAAAGCACTATTCCGCTGTGTAAGGTAAAAAGGTTAAGTCTACTCCCCCCTGAATGGGATGCTAGTCCATCGCAGGGTTGCCCCCAGCATTAAAGTTGCCGGTACCCATTTATACACCTGGGTGGAGAGAGGCACTGTGGGAGTCAAGTATCTTGCCCAAGAACACAAGACAATCTCCCCGGCCCGGACCGCTCGATCCGGAGTCGAGCTCACTAACCATTTTAGGACACCGCGCCATCCACTATTCCGCTGTTCCTCTATACACAGTGTTCGCAGGCTGTATGTTTCAGTATTGGCGCCTTGTTTCAGATCGTTGTTCAGTGTTACCGTACATTCTAACTTTTTTCCGTTGCTACCATTGTTTTTGTTAGATCCACAGACGAATCTTCCCCCAGAGTTACACCGAAGTTTAAAACAGAGACTACGTTCAAAGATTCCGAAAGAAAGAACAAACTAACTGAACCAGACGTGGCGCCCGAGTCAAAACGAAAGTTCTCGAGACCGAAGATGAAATTTCCCAAAAGCAAAGATAAAGTAAATGTTTGGAGCAAACAGAAGACGGCGAAAGCGAAGAAGAAAGAGCGAGCGCCCTGTTGGTTGGTCGTGTTTGTATTCTGTTGCGGTGTCAGCAAAGAACATCAGTGGTATAGCTTACTGGGAAAAGGTGGGATACTGAGCTTTTGCAGTCGTTGCCTGTGATCAGGCCTTCGAAGGGAGAAGGCTATCTAGAGCTTTCGTTTTGTAGAATTCCCTTTCGCGTTCTTTCTAACTAGACAGGCTTCCTCTAAGACCAATTGCGATCACTGTAGTCGCTTCCTTGTCGTTTACGTTGTGAAAGGGAAAAGAAGTAGGCCACTGGCCGAATCACTGGGTGTTGTGAACTTCCTCAGTGCCTCAGTTTCCTCAATCTCTCCTCCGATTAAAACCAACACAATAAGTATGATAGACATATCACAAAGGCACTCACCGTGATGTTACAGCAATAATCCAGTTGCTGGAACACAGTACCGATAACGCGAAGGTCGCACGTTTAGTTGCAAATACACGTGCTACACGATTATAAATTATGCATGCTGCTTTCAACATGATTTGGTTGATTTAGGCAGCGTTACTATTTTAAATAAATTTGTACATATAAATTCTCAATAAAGTTGATTAAAACGCCCAAACTACGCTAGAGAAAATTAAAAACGCAGCTTTACGTACACGGTTAGACCCACCGATCATACTAACCCGTCACAAAAACGGATCTTTTCGAAATGGTGTCACGAAAATTATTTGATTTCGCTGACCGAGATTTCCAAAATGACCTGAGATTGTTGCGCTTTTAAATTCCTCCAGCACAGTGTGGACGGAGCCTTAATTTATAGGCATCAATATATATATAATCCTCATCGCGCCCATCAATGCATGAGAAATATTCCTTTCTTCCACCGGTTAACGCCACTGTTTTACTCTACAGGTGCGTTTCTGACGTTCTTCATGTTCATCGTATACCTAGTCGCAAGTTTAACCGTTCTTCCTTTCCTCATAATCGCCTCCGTGGTCGGCGCGGTTTTCCTCAGCGCGGGTGTCGTGTCGTATCTAGCTCTTTCCTCTAAGAAAGTTGGCGTTTCATTTGACGACGACGGTGACGGCTCGTGTCTCGGGGCAGTCTGGGGATCCTGGGTATAGTGGAACTGCTGACTACCTTCCAGTTGTGCCTGAGGACTCATTTTGCTGTCTCCCCTCTCGTTTTGCTTTGCCCGGACAAAATATCGAAAGAGGGTCTTTGCTTTGGGCCGACTTTTTGTCGGATTCGCTCCGACGAAGGGTAAACGTTTCGAATCTCTTTACGGTGGCCAATTCAATAATAGCTCAGTTGATAAAATCAAATTATCTTGTAATTCAGAGGTGCACGAAAGCCTTCAATTTCTTGATATCAGCCAGCTGATATTTTCATTTATAGGCTGGGTGTAAGAAAGTGGTAACAGAATTTCTTAGGCGTTGAAAAACTAAGAGTGATGACGTACAGACGACTTAACATGTGCACTATGATGGGCAAGACACGTGAACATTCCGAGCACAAAATGGTCGAGGACTTTTTATACAGACTCCTTCCTCTTTTCGCGTAAGAGTTAATGATTAACCAATAAAAGAGAAGCATGGGGGTTAAAGGTTGGGCGTGAAAGATTTTACAGGGACTGGTTTTAACCACCCATTATTTCACCCACTTTTTAATTTTTGCTCTCGCCGAAAAGGGGCACGCCACTTAAAGTATACTTCAACTGTTACTTGTGTACAAGCGAAGAACCTGCTCGTGAATCAGAGGCAATATATGATTAAACACTAAAACACTTATAATAGTAATGTTTTTCTCGTGTTATCTGAATTGATGATCCAGCTTAGTCTGGAAACTCCCTGCATGACATCCAACCACTCGAAAACAGTGATTAACTTCAAGACATATAAGATTGAGGCACACTTGAGAGAGGTTTGCAGTGGAATAAAATGAGGACTTTAATATTTATTTTGATAACGCAAAGCACTATAATAACTGTATAATAAGATATTTAGTAATTAAAATTTAAAATGATATGTAAATAAATGTGACAACCAAATGACTCATGATTACTATAGCAAACAGGATTTGATCCCCGGGTTGTATTGCCTTAAAAAACGGTCGCGGAATAGGGTGTATTGTCTTAAACAGGATAACAAAGTGAACGGCTCTTTGACTTACAGACATTGTCAGGGATTACAACACCCAACGCCTTTGCGTCTACAAAATTTTCCTTTGCTCCCATTCTCTACTTTCTCCCTATCCTGGGCGTGACCAACTAACCACCCACTGACTTTTTGACTTTTCAAACTAAAACAATTAAAATCATTGAGCCAATAATTAAACAACAAAATACTGATAAGCAAACTCGGCACACTGGCGCGGGAAAACAACACGTGAAATTTAGGCAAAGCATGTCACATAAAGTTTTCTACCAAATCAGAGACCAAAGCAAACTCAAAACTATTTAAACGCGACTACTTTTCTACCCTGGGGTAAAAATTGTTAGAAAACCTTTTTTGACGTCGTCAGTTTGACAGGATCTACCACACTTTTGTGATAACCCCAAAGTGATTCCAGTCGTTGCATCTTATCTGTACAGCGGGGTGTTGGAGTCATTGTCCCTACAGCATCCCAAGGGATAACAAAGGCACACACAGATAAAGTAGAAGATTATAAACGGCAACAAAATGACTCCGACAATTAAATACAGCAGCAAAAGGATAGGAATCCAGAAACAACCTGCAAAATAAACAAGAACAATTCTTAACCTTGTCAGTCCCAAGCTCAAGATATCGATTCTCTTTTCAGATTGTTTCACAGTTCTTTTACTGTTAGTATAGAGGCTATAGTGGTACATCAAATATAATGCCTGACATGATCAGATAACGAGAAGTCACGGTGACCGCATAACGATCCTAACTGGAGAATTAGAAAAGTCGATATATTTATAACAAATTTTTTTTAAGCTGTTGTTCAGTATCAGGTCAAGATTAATAGTATTGCGGATTTTTGAGCTTCCCACAAAACGACCAAAACCAATTTCAGGCACGAAATACAAGGTTTGCTTCTTATTTAAATTCCGTTTTACTACTGATGAGCGTTTTTAATAATTTCATTCCATTGTACGTCAAACTATTTGGAATCGAAAGAAATCAATACTCTTTGATTAAGAATTCATAGCCTACGTATCTACCGGGAAACAGCGAAGAAAGAGCGAAGAAACTACAATTTATTTGCGAGCTAAAAGTCAGGCACAATTTTTGCTCTCAAGGGCAACACAAACGCGGTCCGGTAAATCATGAGCGTTGTTCCGGCTAACAAATACGCAAATTGGCTGAGAAGAATCGATGGCTTATATATGATTTATATTTCAACTAAATAAATAAATCAAAATTAATTTTCTACGTCAACCTCTACCCATTTAGTTTCCATTTTTCAGCAGAAATTTTTTTTCCTTTTGCTTAAAATTTCACAAAACCAAGCGACATTAGGAGCACACACGCATGTTTAACTTTGCTTTGCAAGTTTGTTGCACGTCGCTTATAATTTATCCGCAAAGCCGACTGAAAGAGCCGTTATCACAAATACTTTATTGAACTAGCTGAATTTTTCGGTCCGTTTTGAGGAATATGACTTTTTCCTAGTTTATGAATAATCGGTTTTGCACAAAGAGGACAAAAGAAAATTTAGTGGCCAGCTAGAAAATGTGACAGCTGCACAGTGCAAGAGCGAAGTGACTCTTAAACTAAACAAGTCACAAGTTCTTACCTTTTCCTTCCAACTTGTACCATTCATACTCACTGTCACACGCCAAACAACAATAATCAGTGCAGCTTCGACTCTCCCTGTAAGTTATAGCTTGGGCTGGGTACTGAGGAATACCTCTTAATGCAGGGCGCCCTCCTTGCAATGCAGGACGGGAACCACTACAAAATATTGAAAGAGCGTCTCGTTTAACGTTGCACATTCTTGGGGGGAGGGTACTCCCATATATTGCCGTACATAGGTCTGTGCCGCGGGATAGGGTAGTTTTTGAGGTTCCCGATCCTTAAATAGAGTATCATTTTTGTCCCTGTTGGCATTGTGTTTCTTGTGTGATCCTTAGATAGGGTAACTAAATCGGCTACAATTCCAGAGCCTAAATACCCAGCTAATCGAAAACAAATTCTAAGCCGAATGCTTTTTAACTTCCAATGTTGCAGAAACAAAATCATATTGCTGGCCCGTTCACGCCATTCTCAGTTTTTGTTTTTTTCTTGAACTGGGAGTATTTTTAGTACTGTTTGTGCCTTACGTGAGGTATCAATAAGGCACCTATTCGAAATTTATGGGAATACCCCACCACCAGGCATGTTTCATAGTGTGGTTGTGTCAGAGGTTGTTGTAGGATGGGGGTAGGATGAAGGAGATAGGGAGGTGGAGGATAGAGAGGTCGAGACAGGAGAAGTGGTAGGGACGGATAAGTTGGCTAGGGGGAGGAAGGTGAGAGGTAGCGAGGGATAAGCTGGATGGGGGGGGGGAGGGAAAGAGGTAAGAAGGGAGAGCTGGCGAGGAGAAAGGTGAAATGGGACAGGGAGAGATAGGTTGGATAAGAGAAGAGAAAGCTAAAAGCCTGATATATGGATGGATAGGCTTGGGTCACTTCTTACCCAAACTTGGTAAACAATCGTAACAATCTAATAACAAATGAACGATAATTTATACCAGGATAAAAAAGGCTGGATATGAGGTTGTGCGAGACAGAAGTTCTTATAAGTATTTTTTTTTTTAACACATTTCAAACTAAAAACTAGTGATAAAAAAAAACAACATTTCGATCTCTCTGAGGTAATTTTCAAGTTGAATCATTTTCTGCAGAACAAGGGGGTACTTGTTGTCCTGTACAATGGCCAGGTCTCCTCAAAGTAAACATAGAGTTACTAGAAATGATGGCAATGATAATAATGTCACTTTTCTTACCCGGAACTTTCCACAGAGTTCACTTGCACCGCAACAACACTTAAAAAGAACACAAAAATTAAAAGATCAGTTGTCACATATTTACAGAAATAATAAAACAATAATGCACATTTTCAAACAAAATTAAAGATTAGAAGAATGAAAGAAAGACTAAAAGCTGAATTGAAGCCAATCAGCTTGACCTGTGAGGAAGCGAAAAGGGCAGCTAAAGACTGAAAAACTAGTAGACAGGGCCCTGTGTTTCAGAGAGAACAAAATACTTGTTTGACATACTTTTCCACTGTTTTAACACTGTTTATTCTAGAACACACGCGTTACTAATAACAAAGATTCCGATTCCTGCGTAGCAAGCGTTTCCGTGGGGTTGGGGAGCAAGGAACGAAATTTTCGGTGTTTTGGCCGCGCGAAAACGGGGCGAGACCCCAGCCCCACGGAAACGCTTGCCACTCGGGTTAGTAGACTATTGAAATCAATTATTGTAAGTTCGATGCACGTATTCTGACCGACTATTTAGATGAGGGGTGCTATTTGGCAATTATTCTGACAATATTTTTTTCAGTCTAAAGTCATTTGCTCCAAATATTTATTTGCGCCGCTTGCTTTACACGATATTTTTTTGTTTCGGTCTGGATTACCTCAACCAAATAATTTATGGCGGTGTTAGCTTTCACGCAACGAGATTTTATGACCTTCGTAACCCCTTGTGGAGGCTAAAATCATTTCTGTTATTTACTGACGCGCAGTTTGTCTCAAAAGGTAAACAGACCAATGTTAAATAAAATCGGTATTCTAACGTTGTAAACTGGAATAAAATATCACACTGAACCTTAATTTAAAGGACCTCGCATTCAGACATATAGCCAGTGGTCTATACTGAGTCCTACGAGCCCCTTCTTAGCGATAATTCAATTCTTTATTCAAGAGCGAGTAAATAGCCTGGTAAAAACAAGTGTATTTCCGCTCATGTAGGCATAAATTCACCACTGGATTGCAACAAATTTGATATCATATCAACTTAATACGCGGATAGCGCCAAGATTTCGATTCGTTTGGCAGGTAGAGTGCCAGAACCCCGGATGATGTGAAAGTCAATTCTGCATAACAACTAATCGGAATTTTCGTGGTGAAGTTTGTTAGTCTTTATCGCACGTCTAAAAACCAAATCTGGGACAACACTAAAGACGTTATTGCTGTGATAACAATGATTCAATTTTTCTTTCCCCCACGTGATAAATTGCGCGCAAGAAGAAATTTTTGACCACTTCCGCTTTCTAGTAAATGAACCATGCGAACGCGTCACACGAGCTTTCACTTAGTGTTAAATTAACGATCTACGCTTTCCGTATCTCCGACAGTATTTGTTTTCAAAGTAAATCGATAATGTAAGAATTTTTCTGTTTAATATATAGAGATAATTTTTCGCAGACTTGCTAATGTAAATTACACGTACGTTGGACTTTGCAAAGGCTATTTGCTATCATTTAAAAAGACTAACCCTTCATCCGTGGCAGCTATCAACGTCTGTCGCGTCACTTCTACACCTCCTATCCTTGCACGCTCTTCTTGGACAGCTATTATGGCATCTCGTTCTCGGTTGTTACTCATTTTCCTTTAAATCTTCCAACACCTTCGAAATGCTCAGCAAATTTCCCTGATCGTCGAAAAGCCACCTTCTGCCCCAGACTTCCGCCAGACTCCAGGGTGTGCGCCTGGCGAAAATCATTTGACCAGTAAGTGTGTAAGTGCTTAGTAGTCAGAGCTTAAGACCGAGATAAATTTCGGACATAAGTCAACTGCAGACAGACATTTAACAGGAGATTTAAGACGGCATCTTAAGGATTGCTATAACGGGCTTCCTCATAGGAGCCCAAGGTCAACCGGGCTTGCTCGATTTTCGAGATTTCGCGTCGCCACTCTTTTCTTCGTAAGAATTTCGATGTGTTCATATGAGCAGCATTCGACATGAACAAATTTGCGTGGATCAGAAGTGCCGGAAGATCTTTCTTAAAGCTTTTTTCTCCCCATTCGAGAAAACTCTTTTAAAAGCAATAGTAAATATGCAACAAAAACAAAACAAACTGAACGCGAAATGTATAGGGCCATGAAATACTGGATTGATGCGGTTTCCTTTGCATTGTAGAGGAGAACCTAAACATCACTGAAGTAAATTGTTAAACAACATTCGGAGGTAGAGATCAAGGAGTTATAATGAGAATATCATATATTTCGGTTATATTTCAATAGAAACACGTTTGGTGTTCGTTTTAGAAAACAACACTAGAAAAAGAAAGTACAATCACTAGATTATTTCAATTATCAAAATGTAACTTCTCTTTACTCGTTCCATTACGTCAACAGCCAGTTATTTTGCGTTTCTACCTAGTTTTAGAACTACGGCTTTTAGTGCGAGATTTCTTACAAGTACACTCTTCCGTTTTACAAGAATATTGCTTTTCCCACCAAGTCTGAATTTTCTTATTATTCTGTCCATTTTAGGCCGAAAGTATTCTTGCGAATATTCCCAGATTATAGCGTTTGACATTACTGCTTTCGAATGTATTAAGTAATTTTGGAGCCTGCAGGCATTACAGCTTAATATGACGCACGTCGCACATGTATTCTCACAGAAATGCTATTAGAATCTAACATACGGCCACTGCTGTTTTTGCTGCTTTTTGGCAAAGTTTGCCATTTAAAGAAAGAAAGAATTTTTACGGTTTAGTTAAAAGACATAAATTGTAGTGTATTTGCAAATTTTCAACACACGAATTGACCTTACTATGTTGATCAAGCCGGGATAAATGTAACCAGTTCTTACCTTTGCCATATAGATGGTACCACTTGTAACTATGGTCACATCTAAAGCAACAGTCCTCCCATGAAAACTCACTGGACCACGGTTGAGATTCGTCAGATGTGATCCTTACTACGTGTCGTTGATCTCTGATCCTATGTAGTTTTTTGTTTTTATTGATTGGTTTTGATTGTGTTACGTCAGTATTTATAGGCTTAAATATGCTTTTCTTAAAAACAAAAAGAAATATTGTAAGCCCGAAAAACATTTCTCATATTACATCTCCCCTTGACGGCCACATCCCTACAACAGCCACTTTCCTCTGCCCCCAAGTTGGCCGTTGTAGAAAGAATCGACAGTACTTGATTGTCGAAGAATTCCGCAAGTAACGTTCCCCGTTACTTTCGGATTTAGCAGGCAAAAGAGGCCGCTATTTTCGGGCAGCCGTTACTTCCGGGTAGCTGTTACTATCGGATGATTCAAAAACGTTTGTACGGTTTTAAACAAAACGGGCGGGTAACATAAAATTTATAGTTCCTTTCATGTATGTTACGAATTGTATCCACATAAACAATGCTGTATAACAAAAGAGGCAATGAATGTTGTAGAGCGAAAGTTTAATTGCTGCATCATATCACATTAGAAAATAACCCAAGGCAAATACTCGTGCTGATTGGTTTAAAACCGTGTTTCTATACCTCGATAGAAACACAGAACTAGCACAAGCTGTAACGTAATGATGGCGCGAGCAAAGAGAATTTACATTTTGATGCTCAAAGTAAACGAGTTGATTTTCTTTTTTTGCGTCGCGATATTCTAAAAGAAATAGAAGACATGTTCTCCGTGATTCTATCAAGTTATAGAGACACTCGTGAAAGTTTGGGAGAACTCGAAAAAGCTGTGGAAACACTCACCTGCGGCTTGTGTTCCCACAACATTTCTCGTTCTCCCAAACTTTCAGTTATGTTGGTTTTGTGGAGTCAACTTGTCAGTTCGAATTAAAATATTTGAGAATTTTGGGAGCACTGAAATACGAATTTGTATTTCATTTCTTTTTTTTTTGTTTGGGGGGGAGGTCTCAAGCTAACAAAAAGTGATTCAGTTAGGACCAGCGGGGTAAGCAACAAGTCAAGCTTGCTGAGTCAGTGAACTCTTTCTAAGTTCTGTTGTCGTTGTGTCTTCCTATGAGACAAGACATCGATCGATATTTCGAATCTAAAATTTATGAAGTTTCAGCTGCATCCTTGGTAAGTTATCCCACGTGTGATTATTCCTGACGACTCATGATATCGCTACAACAAATCCACTTAAGTATACTCAAAACAGCAGCATCAACACGACTACGAGCTGCAGCGCCTACTCTACTCCCTATTCCTCGTCCTCGCTCGAATTCAGTTCCTCGATAACTTTACTGACACAGTAAAGGATTCCTAATGCCAGCCCAATAACTCCAACAATCAAATATCCCACCAGAAGGATTAGAACACACCAAAAACCTGAAACATAAAACATGACATTTCAAACAACATAACACCTCTTTTGAGTACTTTTTCTTCTCAATACCACCCCCGGGGGGGGGGG
>Ga0126337_10000374_pt1 | contig 21695 bp, 21 predicted proteins | sample DipCmetagenome_FD_92527 | JGI IMG/M metagenome (GOLD analysis project Ga0126337, IMG submission 92527) | Coral microbial communities from La Bocana,Puerto Morelos, Mexico - Diploria C A metagenome | ecosystem: Host-associated > Invertebrates > Cnidaria > Coral | place: La Bocana,Puerto Morelos...
ATAATATGTGCATTGCAGAAAGTATGGTTCCTAATATAGGATTTGGACATTTTCTTTTTGCTCGTCATTACACTTACAACAAAGCTGGCTCTCGCATCAAAGTAATGGAAACTAACAAGTAGAAAATATCATCAGTGACATCTTAACTTGGACCAGTCAACTGGAGTAAAAAAAACAGTAGCTTGGCAGTAGCCACTGCATCTTCTACTAATAATAAATAATAGGAATTAAGAAAGGAATTAATTTCCAATTATTACCTTGTCACCTGGAAGACCAACATCGCCCCATTTTTCATCCTCACAAATAACTCTTGGCTTAGACAGCTGATACATTTTACAGCCAGGTTTATTAAGATAATGCGAGAACCACTCTTCTGCCTCCTCCCCAACATATCGGCCTTCTCCATACATCCTCCAGACCCTGAGCAAAATTTGTCAGAATGCATGTCATTCCAAGGGTGGTCCACCATCTGTATTTTCAGTGAAACTGAGCACAGTATGTGTGACCAACGCTTTTATGAGATATCTTACAGGTAGATGAAAGCTAAATGTATGTTGCACGGTCAAGTCTTGTTAAAAATGTCATGCTGGGGGCCTGTCAGGTGGCGGACGTTATATTACAACTGTTACAAGAGTTGGTAATAGCAGGGTATAAAGAAAATGAACTAATTTTTCGTTATAAAGTGTCTATTAAGATTTAGAGCTTTTAATTTTGCTTTGATTTATAACATATAGCCTGTAGCTAAGTGTACAGACTAGTAAACTTTCCAAGACTGCAGAATCATTTATTATAATGTCAGTCAATATGTCCAAGTTGTCCTTTGTGATGAGAGAAGAACTTTGCGATAAAAACATGACTTTGGGACATGGCACTTAAGTGTCTGTAATTGTGTAATTTAACAGGAGCCCATTATAGTAGGAGTTGTTCCCACACATTCCTTTGTAGCTTCAGACAGGGATGTACCGGTACCTTCTTTCTGTTATAGCGAGTGTTCCTAATAGCAGGGCGTCTGCGAGGTGAGAGTGGACAGTATTTTGCAACAGGTCTATTAAGGAGGTCCTGATAATGCTAGTAAGACTAATATTGCCTTCTTACTTTGTAAACTGACTACACCCTATTCAAAATCATGGATTAACCTGTAAAACAAAAAGCTGCTGTACAAGTTGTACCTGTAGAACACTTACCGAATCCTCTTGTATTCTGTTTTGTCTGCTTTCAACTCTATGTCCACTTTCAATGTTTTCATTCCTGGAGCATTTAGGCAAAGATATTTGCCATCCTCAAAATTTGGAACAACCAACGCTAATTTTGGATCTTTACGCTGAGAAACAAAGGCATCATTTTCATCCACAAGAACCCAGTGCCTTTAAAAACAAAAATGAACACACAGAATTAAGAAAATGTAAATGTTTACATACTATTTTAAAGATCATTTCCAATGTGTACTGCACACTTTGGGGAGTTTATGATTATTATTTTTTTTGATTTATGTAAGATGTCACAAAATGTAACATTTCACAATATTGATTACATGACATAAATCAACTGGACCATTAAGGATGTAGAGCTTTATGCTTTGTTTAGTCTGACAGCACTAGAATGTAGATAAAGCAACTAGATACATGTAGCTTTCCAAATCAAAGGAATTGTAGGAAAATGAATTAAAAACACTACAAAGATGTGTGATAAATCAATTTTCATAATTACGAAAAATAAGACCTGGGGGTCTAAGTTTTCATAATTACAAAAAACTAAGATGGGTCTTAGGTCTTAGTTTTCAAGGGTTTTCGTAAACACCCAACTCAGACACATTGGAGTTCTGAGGCTGTGTACGGTGGACTGGAAATTTTCTTTGCATGCAAAAGTGGTGATCACTGAAAGAATTCTTAAAATTGGGAACACTGTAAAAATGTGTTGTTAGCATCATATAAATATCTATTGCAACTGCCTAGTGGGAATTGAACTAAAATTATCAGGCATACATGTAAGCTTGTTTCTCTCACATGGGGAGAAAAGGGTGGAACTGGATTATAACAGAGTAGGGAGGAGGGGAAGGGACGAGCTTCCATTTCATGTACCCTTTTAATCTTGGTTCCCCAATCCTTGCCGAGCGATTGCTGTACCATTCTAGGTTTTTCTGCTATTACAAAATCAGGCATCACAATGTTACAAAACTTTTTTTTTCCAGTTCTCCCACCATGGTGGGTGGGGTGGGACTACTACTAATATCTCCTGTAGACATCCCATCCATTGATCCACAATAACACATCTTATCAAACGGTTATGTATTTCAAGATATTACAGAATTAACCCTTGACGATTATATGAGTCTAGCTTACCTATCATACTGCATTCCTTCTTTCAAGCATTTCACATCGTCCACGCGAATTCCTTTGCAGGATTTGACAGGGTAAATGAACAGGCCTGAAACTCGCCCCACCTCCTTGTATGATCGTCTTTTCTCACTCCGTTCCCACCACAGAGCAGCAAGACCCACTAAGACCACGACAGGTAAACCAAACAAGAGATATTTTGAGTAAGAAAACGGCGCCATCAGGGAAAAATTCTTTGAACGGCTGCCGGCAGAAAACTGTAGAGTCACTCCTGGCTTAGTAACCTGGTCTCGCGGAGTCTTCCAAAACAAATATGGCGTTCGCTGAACCTAAAAAGAAGAAAGCGAGGCTGGAAAAAACAAATGCTGGTAAGGATATCTCATCAAAGTTGAAGAAAAACCAATAGAACTGTGACGTTGAAGTCGATCTTCGTTCTTTTGTAGAAATCAACAGCGTGATGACACTTGTACCGCAAGCGGTTCTCGCAGACGAATACACGCGGGATTTTCAAACAGGTTTCTCACTTGAGTTCGTTTGTAATCATCCGAGTCTTTCCTTTCTAATGTAATGCTTACATTTAATATTTTCAGTTCAAGTTTATGCTACTGAGATAATTGACAGAACGCAAACGTCAGAACTTATAAGGTACGACTTGAGCGAGTAGCAAAATTGGTGATTCTCCAAAGAGATTTTCTTTTCTTGCGCGAATTTTTCTTGATCTCGTTTAACTTTCTTTACAAACACGAATTATGTTGTCTTTTTCAGAACTCTGAACGATATGTTCCCTTTGTGGGGTTTAGGACATTTGAAGAGGGTTCGATGCCTCAAAAATGGTAAATCTTACGTGCGTGTGAGTTTCTCTGTGTATTTTATGAAAAATCTATTTGTCGAATAATAGAAAATTTTAGGTAGGCTTATGTTCACTTATTTACAGGAAATGTATTTTATATGTTAAGATCAGAAAAAATGTTTCGTAAGCAGAAGCATGTGATTAAATATGTTTAGAAGAAATATGTACCTCAAATTTTCCTCTTGTTAACATGTGGTCTCCCATATGGTCTAGCGGTTAGGATTCCTGGTTTTCACCCAGGCGGCCCGGGTTCGACTCCCGGTATGGGAACACTTCAATTTTTATTTTTGCTATTCAACTTCTTTTTTCTTATATTTTTCTTTTTTAATATTATATAAAAACATTTCTTTATATCTTTTTTAGTTATTATTTTGCAGTTTGAGAAAATATCCATACTACCCCAGCAAGGGGGGAATGGGGTCTTGGAATAACTCCCTTTTCTGTGGGAGAAGTGTGGATATTTTCTGGTAATACCTGTTTTTTTTTTTGTTCGTTTATTTATTTTCTCCTTTTTTATCTAATTCTATTATAAAAAATATATCTTTATATCTTTTTTATTTGTTATAATTTTTTTTTAATTTCAATGTTTTGTCTTGATTTCAGATTCTGTTCTTCAGATTCTTTTGTATTTGAAAGAAGATGGAGACATGGATATATTTAGTTCATCAACTGAACAAATTTTAGAGCAAAATGGCATAGCAACGGAATCTCTTGGACCACCCTTTGTGACTGATGTTGCAAAGTTCCCTCCACTGACGAGAGGACAGTTTAATCAAGCTTCCAAGCTTTGGCCTGTCAATTTCCATGAGGATAAATGGTATGGTCAGGGTATTAGGTTAGTTCAGAAGAAAGTGAGGGAGGAGATGGGGGAAACGGAGCAGGGATTCCATCAGCACAATGAACCCACATGAAAACCAGCTAGAGCTTTGCCTCTAAATATTATGTACTTATTGACTGAGTGGGAGGGCTGGACGGGAAAATATTTGGCTAGAGGTCAGGACATACGAACCAAGCACAGCGAGGTCTGTGCTTCCTGACCAAGAGCCAATATTCTCATATGGGAACTTTTTTCTTATGATTTTCCAAGGAAATTACGCACGGGGCTGTACAGGTCATATGATAAGATAATTTATTTATCTATTTATTTATTTTTTGGTAGGGAAGAATACCAGAGTCTTGTTTGCAGATTAGGAAAATAATTAAAAGTGATTACATTTGTACATACATGAAAAAATGTCTTGATCAATATCAAACGTAAGCATAGACAAAAAAATCACTTATATCACTCCAACAGATGTGGCCCCATTTTTACCATCTCCTCTCATTGCTTTGTTTGCTTGAGAGAAATTTAAACCAAAGACTTGTTAACTGGCCATTCTGTTTCATCTCTATTTGAAAATCAGACATTTGCATGTTATTGCTAATCACTTATTGCAAGTTTTTGTCTAGCCCTTTTAATTTTGATCAGTGTAATTTTGATCAACTGTAAGCAGTAAAAATTGCTTTGAATTCATAGAATTATAAAACCTTGCTTAATAAATTAATCCCAGACAGGTGCTAGTCTACTCCTGATGAGCAAAATCTTATTAAATAATGTGTAAACTATCTTCTTCTCTTACAAGTTTATCACTCTAAATTATCATTTTATTGTGTTTAGTATTTCAAGAGCACTGAGAGGTGAATTATTCAATAAAGATCAAATTCTGGATATCAAAAAGTTTATGAGGATGGCATTAACAGAAGCTGAAAAGGTGGATTCTGGAAAGGTGATTACCATTCTGGTTCTTAGTTACTCGTATTTAGTAATGCCATGCAGCCACCCATCTATCCCAGCATTTGTCTTTCTGACATCCATCTACCATTTGTCCATCTACTTTCCGTCCAGTCTGCCATCCATCTTTCTACCCACCCACCCACCAGCTCAGTGAAGAGTTAGGCCGCATCAATCTTTAGATCCCAAAGCATGTTGTCTGTCTGAAAAAGGCAGTAGATCCCGGGGGTGGGGTGGGGGGAATCCCATACGAAGAAAAAGAACAGGGGTGTTTGTTGTACCTCCCAGGGTAAAAGAAGCAGTTTTCAATTGGTACTTCTTAATGTTCAACCTCAAAAGGCCCACAATGGGAGATTTTGCTTAACCTTTTACGTCATTGAGACAGGAGATAATATGTTGTTTTGAAATGATAACTCTTAGTGGTGAAAACAATTTCAAGTCATGCCCACAAAATGGGATCTTTGTACCTCTTATGGTTTTTTTTTGAAAATTTCCAACCAGCACTTCTCTCGTTTTTCTGTAAGAGTCCTCTCCCTGGAAGTCATCAAGGGTGAGTGATGGAACACTGTATGTCATACTTAATTGTTATCCCAATGATAAGGTCTTAAATAATAAACTGTAAGGAGACCTTTTTGGTTTTGATTTTAGGAAATATTTAAACTGCTTGAATGTGCTGGTCCTAACCTTTCTATGTCTTTTTTATTCAAAGTTTCCTATAGGTACTGTGATTGTAGACCCACAGCAGAACCAACCCATAGCTATGTGTCATGACCTGCGCTGTGCAGGACACCCACTTCAGCATGCTGTCATGGTCTGCCTTGATTTAGTGGCACACAGTCAGTCATCAGGAGCATGGCAGCTGGACTGCTTAGAGGCAAATGGAACATGGACATTGAAAGACAATAATTCACAACGACAGCAGAGAGCCCAATATGCTATTGAAGAAAATAGCCATTTTACGCCAGACTGTAACTCTTCAGAGGCGAAGCATTTAGTGGATATAAGTTCATCTGTTTGTAGTGAAACACATAAGATGTCAAATAATGCTGATAGCAAATCTGAGTCAGGGCCTTATCTGTGTACCGGATATGATCTTTATGTCACAAGGGAACCCTGTGCTATGTAAGTAAGTTAAATTTGGTAGTACTAAAAGCAGACAAATTTTTCTGACAGGCTTTACCAAGCTCTTTACATCCCATGAGGGGCTTTTAGCTTGAGCTCCTCCTCCCCACCCCCCACCCCCCACCCCCAACCCCCATCGCCCTGACAATTCCTTTTTTGATTCATACTACAATTAGATCAGTTGATTAAGGCCTAATATTATAGCTTTGGTGAGAAAGTAATATCTGCATCACCTACAATTCACTTGTCAAAGGCGAACAAGTTGCCACTGGAAACAGAGCCAGTTGCCTGTGACAACAACATGATTTGAACAATAAAACCTGGCTACCAAATGTCTGTCATGCCTTATTCAACTGATAATCATAGTACATCATAGTAACTTTGCTTTTATTAGTAATGCTGGCTTCTGAGAGCCCCTACCCCCTTGGAATTTCCAATACCCCTCCTTTGGGTGGTTGTGAATATTTTTTGGAGTATATTGAGATGTAGTTGATACTAAGGGGTGAATCTTGTAAAGTGTGGTTAGGATCTTCTAGTGTGGAGCAGTACAGGACAGTGTCAAAACATGTTTCTTTTTTTTTTTTTTTTTTTTAGGTGTGCAATGGCCCTAGTCCATTCCAGAATTAGACGGGTATTTTATGGTTGCACTGACAGTGTTACCGGTGCATTGGGGAGCAGATATAAAATTCATACCCAACTGGGACTTAATCATCATTTTGAAGTATTCCGTGGTATCTTAGAGGAAGAGTGTAGGACTGTTTTTGAGAGGTCTCCTTCATAAGGAAATTATAAAATATTACTTGTCTTGTATAAATATTTCTGGCAAATGTACGTGAGTTCTGAGTTCTGCAGTCATAACTAATCATCAGCTTCTCAAGACTAACATTTAAGAAATGTGTGACAGTTTATGAGGAGAACTGAATGAATGTTTGCAAAGTTTAAGCGATTTACTGACTACAAAACTACCAGTATTTTGACTGTCTGCGCATTAATTCTTCCAGTTTTTAGCAACGGTCAATTTTTTGGTTTTTATATGCAGATGATTTTATATGCAGATAAAACAACGAAATTTTAATTTTAGGAACTAATTTTAATCGTTATTTGAATAAAGTTCGAACAGTTGTGTCCACAAATTTTAATCAATTTCGAGAATCAATTATTTATTATGTGAATGGAGAACAAAAGCCATTGAAGGAAATCGACAAACCTGCTGACGTCACACATTCCGAGTCATTACTGTGTTGGTTAAGTTTTGAGCGGGCTTCATTTAATTTACGATTCTTAATAGACGGAGGAACACACGCAGAATCGTTTGTCAAAGAAAGCTTTGAGGTAATTCTGTGTTTCTGTTCTGTGTTACAATCGTCTTTATTTCTCTGGATAAGAAAATGGACAAGAGTTACGCGTTAACCATTTCTGTGGCAATTACCGTTTTGGTGCCACTCTGTATTTCGCACGTAAGAGCTGCTCCTTTGAACCAGACTGTGGTTTCAGCGAATGTATCGTCTGTGAACACGACATCAAGCAACGGTAACTCTACTCTGCAGAATTCAACAGCTGCCAACAGGACTACCTCGTGTAATGCAACGATTTCAAACTGTACAACGCAAAACTCAACTTTTCAATCCAACGGAACTACGATTCACATCAACTTGACGGATATTTGCTCATCGAATAGCACTACACATCCGCTTTCTTCGTGTAACTCTACTCTGCAGAATTCAACAGCTGCCAACACGACTACTTCGTGTAATGCAACGATTTCAAACTGTACAACGCAAAACTCAACTTTGCAAGCCAACGCAACTACGATTCACATCAACTTGACGGATATTTGCTCATCGAATAGGACCACACATCCGCTTCCTTCGTGCAATGGCACTACGTTAAATCTTACCAAACACTGCGATACAATTAAAGCGGGTAATCTGTCCCTAGTTTGTCGAAATATTAGCGTTAATAATTCCACAAGCCTCTCTGTGGTTTCCAACACAACGCTATCTCCTGTCACATCGAATGTTACAAGTAATTCCTCCGCAAATAATACTATTGTGAAAACATCTACGATTAACGTGACCGCAACTACTCCACCAGCGAAAAGCCCGAATACAACGCTTACATCTCCGGCTAATGGAACATCCACTCAAAACGTTACAGAAGTAAAATCTAGCACAAGGTCTCCCGGGACATCTCTAAACTCAACCGCTTTGACCACTCCAACCTCAATTCTGAACGCCACATATACTGCAGAACCGTCAACCACAAGTGCAAAAGAAACTACTTCAGAATCCACCACGACTACACATGAATCAACATCGCAAGCGAAAACTACACAGGAATCAACGTCAGAAGGGACAACTACACGGACTTCTACACCAAGCACTACAACGAAAGAAACGACAACTGAGAGAACTTCAACTTCCAGTAGCACTACGAAAGAACCGTCTTCCCCTCCAAGTACCGAAGAGAGAACAACGAAAGGAAGCACAACGGAAGAAAGCACAACCCAACTGCAAACTACTACAAAAAGTACAACGAAGAAGGAGACTGTTAAGACGGTCGAGACCACAACAACTACACAAAAAAAATCTTCCCTAACATTAAGTGAAGACGAGTCTTCCACGGGTCAACATTCAAGTGAGTTTTTAGTTAGTCAATCCCAATGTTGTTTTAAATTTAAGAAGTAAAGTAAAAAGCATTTGGAAGCGCAATTTAAACATCGTAGATTCCAAAAACTTGTGGTTACCGACAAAATTTCAAAATAGACATTTTTGACAACTTTTTAACCACCTGTTTAAATAATTTGCATTTTATCTGTATTCCCGTATGAACGAAAGGATATGTTCAAGTCCTGTTTTTTTAATTTGATATAATTACTCATTGTCAAGTATGAATTGATGGACTGGTATCCTAGCTGTTAAACCAATTTATTTTTTTCTGAAGGATCTCAGCGGTCCGGAATCCTAAATCCTTGAATCTGATTGGCTAATTCCGCGCGCTCGATCAGTCCGGATTTTCCCGTACGGACCCTGCGTACGGACTGCTCCGAGTTCTCCAACATTCCCAGCTATTTTAGCAGCTTTTTGTTACACTAAAAAAACTCCATGAAATGTAAATCATTTATTGCTCAGTTTAAAATCAGCGAAAACTGAATCTCTTCTTTTAAATACTTCAGTAAACAACATGGGTTTACTTGAGCGAAACATCAAATGCACGCGCACGGTGTGAAACTGCTGCAGTAAAAAATTAACAAAAATATTTCTTATAAAGTAATTTTCCAGAGAGAAAAAAATAAACACGTTATTTGCCGGCCTAGGTCGGTCCGTATTGGGTAAAACTGTGCCTTTGGTCTTGAGCACATACTCAAGACCTCGGGCACAGTTTTTCCCAATACGGACCTCCCGGCCGGCAAATATCATATATATATATCCCTCTACAAATGTATGCATATTATAGAAGTTTTAATTTATGTCGTGCACGGTGAAAGTTCTATGTAATAGTGCAAGCTCTTGGAAGCAAGTTTGCTGAATTTTTTAGCTCTCTTGCGGAATTATGTCAGTCTAAACAAACCTCATAAATCATAGGAGGTCTAATACTGGTTTAGATACAACAATAATTTATTAAAATAACCACAGATTTGGTGTGGAGTATGTGCTAAAAATATGTTGTGTCAAAATGATCTTTGGATTTCAATGAACAGTTGCATGAAATTAAAAGTAGAAATTTGGGGAAATGTTAGCAAATTTTCTATTAAAAATTGCTCTTACATGAATATAATCTGCTCTACTATTAGTGTTAAATTGATGCATTTGACAGAAACTTGGACTTTTTAGACAGTGCTTTGGTCTCTGGACATGTACAAACAATTATTGTTTAGATCTACTAATAATGGCAATTGCATTGTGTCCAAGGGAGAAAGGTCTAATGAGGTTAGCCCTATGTAAAGCACCAAAGCGTGAGAAAAACAGACCTCAACTCTGTGCCTTTTCACTGAAAATGCAGGAGATGGGGCCTACAGTTTATAGTCCTTATTCAAGAAGACTTGAATGTCTAACCATCTGTAGATGTAATAATTACAAAGGCAGCTTATTCTCCTCAATTATTTTAAGACCCTGAGTGTCGATTGTGTCTGGAGCTCATACTTTCAACCTCCTGCACAAGAGTCTGGAACTTTACCAACTGAGCTAACCGGTATTGTTTCTTTCAGTGCCATCTCCTCAAGAGGATGAAAAGGTATTGCTGACATTCCATTGATATGTTGAGGATTATCCAGGGGTGTTCTCCTGATGTGTGATTAGCTTATTTTATTTTCTGTGAAACATGATTTTGGGAAATTATTCTTTGTGATCCATGACTTAGGTGATTTACCACAATCTATTGACAAAATTATTTTGAATTATCCCCTGCAGAATGTGCGATTTTTCTACGTAAATGTGCTCATTCCAGTTGGTGCTGGAGCATGTGCTGCTCTTCTCATTGCATTCTTGGTTGTGCTGTGCAGATGTTGTCGTAGAAGGAAATTAAAGAAAGTTCGCTACTTTGGAAAGGTACCAGTAGTTGCAAATAATATTATTAATCATAATATTGGTTCCATTTGATGTCCGTTACAGTATTGAGGCCTGGACACCCTTTACATAAATTAAACTGAAGGCTAGGAGAAGAGGAAAGTCCAAGTGTATCAATCTTATGTTTCATATGATTTAAATCTGTAACAGATTGTTTCATCCAATTACCAGATAGTAAGAAAATTTGGCAATTATTACGAGAGTTACATGCTAAGAAATACATGTAAAATTTGAAAACAACTACATGTACTGCTAATTTGAAATGAAGTACTTCAGGATTCAGACTCTCCTCAGCAGTGATGTCTCTAATGGCTGGCTGCCAGTTAATTACATTGACTGGAAGAGAAGTTAAATCTGACTGAAATTTCACACAAAAACAAAGACTTTGGTAAAGGCTGAGCCAGCTCAGCATTTCCTTAGCATGATCCCTGCCCTAGAAGTGTTATTACCGTAACATTTTTTAGTAGAATGTTTGGTGGATAAAGAGTTGGAAGACAGAGCGAAGAAATGATTAGATGTTAGACTAGGGTTGTTTTGATAAGCAAGTGGCTTTATTTTTACCTCATGTCCCTCTCTGCAAGGGCACAAAATAATTAATGGTATAAACAAGTTCCAGCATATTGTTGAGGCAAGCTAACTAAAGTTTAGGAAGTAGACTGGAGTGACTAACGTCTGATTCAGGGGTCATTGATTTATTGCACAGAAATCACCTTCCCGTCAAAAGTACTTACAATGATCTTTATTTTATCAGGCACCTGGACATCTGAACATGGACGAGTTGAACTTGCTCTCGCCTTCCAGTGACGAGGAATGATAGGCTGTCTGCTCAAATGCTAAACAGTTGGAAGGGACTCAGGACTGTTTAATAAATGTACATTTAAAAGATCAAACAGATGAACTGTGAAGATTGTAAGGTGTTTTACAGACATGTTACAAAATGGCAATAAGAGCAGAGCATAGAAAGCCAGCAGCTTTGCCTTGTGGGATTAATCTTGAAAGCTCACTATGAAGTAGCATACATGCAGAGGTTCTCATGGAACAAGAAAATTGCAAAATGAAAGTAGAGCTCTTCACTTTGGGTAATTTGGGACAATGATGGTGGAGTATAATGTAGCAGCATTAAAGATAACCTCCTGTAAAGAGTTAATTTAATAAGCTCACTCTGCAGCGTGATAGATTCTGATAGTTATGTACAGAAATCACACCCAAAAATTAACAGAGTGACTTGCTTCCAGTTGGCATCTCAGTTGAGATGCTCACAGGCAATTTTCAATTAAAATATGCAAACACTTGATGCATCAGGGACTCTCATATAAAAAGGACAGAGCTTCTCATCATATCTTTAGGGGTTACATTGTAAAAAGACGGTTTGGTACCTCTATGAGTCCACAGCAGGAGCTTTGGCAGTACCTTATCACCTAAGTATTGCGCTGAAAAAAGTCAATGTCAGTTAATATGTTGTTTAAGAATAAATTAATACCTCATAGGGATGAAAAAAAATCCAAGCCATGTCCACTGATATCCCTTAGTGGTTTTGTTCTAAATTTCTGATGAGCATCCCCATCCTTTTGATATGGAAGTTGTCCTCCAGGGATGCATAGCCAAGTCTGATTTTAATTCTCAATTTACACTCACTTTGTTTTTTTATTTGAAATTACGTCACACCCATTTTATTTCATTTTTGTATACATTCTTAGCGAATCAAAGCAACGAACTTGGCATAAGTTAATGTTTGCCCATTGCTTCAATGTACTGGTGTTTGACACATCTTTGTGTACTCTATGTTGAATACCAGCAGCATAATTATTTAAGCTTATTTCAAGTTTACAATAAAGAATGGTTTACATCATTTCATGTAGTGATTAGAATAATTAGTTAATTATTGGTTGCGCATAGTTTTTAATGCACCCTTTTCGTAGCCTTGAGAATTCAATTGACAAGGCAGAAGCATAAGAGTTAGAGGTTTTTGTGACATCCAGAATAATCAAGGTCGAGGTAGGGTTTACAACCAAAGAACACTAACCAAGGCCTTGATTATTCTGGATTTCACAAAGACCAAATCTACTAAATTATTGTTTTATTACACATTGCACAAGAAACAATGCAGTCAAATTTTTTTCAGACTACAAGCAACACGAAGCATGTGAACTTGACATGATTGCACAAAGAAATCATGCACCGCGATCAAACATGACATGATTACCTGTGACCTTGAGTGTCCTTGATATAATTATTGTATAATCTGCAGCTACATGACGTCCCATGTACTGATTTGAAATATTTTCAGCCAATCAGGAAAGAAATAGTGAATTTAACACATAATAAGAGTGGTAATAATAATTTAATAGATTACTTGCAAGGATGCATGATTATTTTGCTGATAGATGTATTTAATATTTAATCACACTCTTTTAAGGACAGTGCTAAATTAACACAAAGGTAGTTCCCTAAAATTAGGACTTTTTTAGGAGGTTTTTCAGCTGAAGCTGTCATGAATAAGTGGTTAGTGATATGATGATATTCTGGTGTTCCTAGTTTAAGTACAGGTTCATTAAATTGATTTGGTCGTAGTGGGAAAGTTTTGCTTTCATGCTCTTAGTAGCATGGTTAATTTCATCAATTTCAACAATGACGCCCACCTGACGTGTAATCCACAATGTGTGCGCACTTACAAAAGTAGGTACTGTCCTTAAAATAGTTATATTTGAAAAAGTTAACTTTGGGTTTGTTATTTATTAAGGGAACAGCATGTATACATGCATGTTTGTAAATAAATTATTGTTGAAATTTGAGGGAGCAATAAAATATGGGGACTGGTGGGAGGAAGAGGAGAAAAAGCTGTCACTGGTGAGTAGACTGCCTTAACACAAAATCACATTGAGTTTGGCTTAGTCTATTTTGCTGTCAGTCGATCATTAGCTTAAAAATCTAGTCATTTACAATATTCAGCAAGTCAACATTTGCACTCATTTACTTCTCATTCACTACTCTTCTTCATACAAATTCTAAACATTCTCCAGTACCAGAATTCTCACAAATTTCTTCAAAATCTATGAAACCTTTTACTGAAAGCATTTTCAGTTGAATTAAAGTTCAGGCATGAAAGAAGAGTAACGTTATATTAAATGAGTGGAAAATATGGTCATATTACACTCAGTATAGCTTCCTGTCAGCAAAATCATCATATTAGTAACATTTCATACCAGTGATTCAGCCTGCTTACTCTCTTTGCCTCCTCCCCAGGCTCTTGCTTTGAGGGGCAAGAAAGATAGACACTGGGAGAAAACCTGCTTATCCTAAAAGATTGTTATGCAAAAACACTTTCCAAATACATGTCCACCCAAAACCAAATGGCCAATGTCCCTTCTTTCTAGGTAAGATATGTGAGAAAATCTAGATTGACAGAGACATTAGAAAGTAATGCATAACAGTATGAGATTTTTCATCCACCCAATTTTTTTTTTAATTTTTAAATAAAAACAGTTTTCTTTGTCTTAATTTATCCAGTTTTTTAGCAAAAGTTTATTTGCAAAATTTATCTTTCTTTATTGAATCTATGCTAGAAAGGTATTGTCCTTTCCAAGACTACTCGATGGTAACCCAAGCCTCTCTCCTCATTTTAAGGTGTTGTGACCCCTTTTAGGCCCAAACTGAATAAACACCAGAATCTGTAAGCTATCAATAACTAACGGAGGTTTAGAGTTACGCAATAATTAAATCAAATTTTTTGCTTTTTGTTGATGAGTTTAATTTTAAAGATTATTTTATGAAAATGAAATAGTCTTTGAGGCTATTCGTTTGAGTGAGTCACACTTTATAACATCCTTGTGCCCAACATTATGGATGTTTACAAATACGTTCTGCATTCAGAAAACAAAGGTTGTTTTTATAATCTCATATGAGCTCATCTATCGGAGTCGAGGTCAAAAGTAAAAAGACACTCTTGTACTGATGAGGCTATTAAAATTGTTAGGATAACATAACCTTTGGTTTATGTCACGGAAATTTCACAGTCTGATACCTGGCACTTGTACAAAAAAAATATCCTACATTCCTTGAAGGAGATTAACAAATTGTGAACTTGGTCACATTAGTTTCTAAAAATGCGCTTGTCGTTGATAGTGTGTTTTAGCGCAACCTCGCTCGTTCTGATCGCAGAACACGTGCACTGCGTCGAGTCTGGCACCTGTAACAATACCAATGTCTGTGCAGCCATTAAGGCTTTGGAAACTAAGCTGGAAAAACTCATCACTCTGGTTGCCCCGCGAGGTAAAAATTGATCTGCATAGGAACTTTTTGGTTTCGGTTTATTTTCATCGAGCACTCCACTTAATTTTAATTTTCTTTACAGTTGTTCCTGCTTCTTCCTGTAAGGAACTTTACGACAAACACAAGTAAGTTCACAGTTTGGAACTTTGCTAGCGACAACGGCACTGGACGGGAAAGGGGAAAAACTCCGTAGTGGCAGCCTTGTCGGTGCGTGCTTGTGTCTGTAACCGGTGTTGGGTTACTCTTGGAATGAGCGAACATTTTACTGACTTGGCTGGTGCTGGTGCCCTTACTTCTCCTTGGCTGTGGATTTGTTTCTAGTTGTACGTTGTTACTTTCTAGTGGCGTTGTTGCTTCATTTGCTAGAGATCCTTCAGTTACGTTAGGCATAAGAGTTGTATTCTTTGTTTCATTAGGCCTCTTTTCGGATCAAATCTCTGTTCGAACAATGATTTAAACAGTGCCAGTTGGTCTGGAGGCTCTTTCCGAGGGGTCTGTGAAGGCTTCAACATCCATCTTGACTTTTCTCTTTGACGTGTCGTTTTCTGTATTTTTGGTAGGATTGCTGTTTGTGACAGCATCGATTGTTGGCAGGTGTGTACCTATAATTTTACCAACAGTGACTTTGCATGTCTGTGTACCTGATGTATTTTATTTTCATTCATCAGATTGCGACAAAATAAAGCCTACGTGCTGCAGACTGACAATGGAAAGATCCCTGTGTATTGTCACATGACCAGCTACGGCATTGGCGCATGCGGAGGTGGAGGATGGACACTGGTCATGAAGACTGATGGCCATATGGTATCGATCCTGGTTTATTTAGCCTCCCATTTGACAAAATTGAAGGACGTTTTGTTAGTTTTTTGGGAAAAATGCAGAAGATAAAAAGTTATGAATGTTCATTTACGTTGACGAAGCTTTGAAAACTGTTCCTTTCTCTTTCTTCTCTTCTAGTCGACTTTCCACTACAATTCCCCACTCTGGACCAATAACAACGAGTTTAACATTCCTGGAGGCAAGACTGGGTTTGATTTCCGACAGACCAAATTACCAACCTACTGGAACACACCTTTCTCCAAGATCTGTCTTGGTATAAAGATCGGCCATCAGATCAAGTTCATTGTTATTAACAGGCATGCCAACTCTCTGTACTCACTGATTGCTGATGGGCAATACCGCGCCACTTCACTGGGTCGTAACACGTGGAAGTCGCTGATTGGTTCACAGGCCTCGTTACAATACAACTGTAACAAGGAAGGGTTCAATGTTTTAGGCGACGATACGCTCTCTTCTAAAGCAAGAATCGGTTTCCTAGGTAATAACGAAAACGATTGTGACACCCCTGACTCGAGAATCGGGTTTGGTACAGGAGGGCGACATGATGACTCCAACACCTGTGGAAACGAAGCTTTAGATTCTTCAGATAAAGGAACCAAACACATCAGAGCCATGGGTTATATCCTGGTGCAGTGATGAGAACGCTGTATGATGCTTTCCTACCTACCTGCTACAGCATAGTAGATTAGAATACGCCATTTCCGAGTTGCCTTGGCCTCTGTATCAAAACGAGTCTTCGTGCAAAACTACTCATGAAAATGCGGCAGGTTTATTTTCATTTAAATCAAAATCGTTTTCATATGAAACTGAAGTTTTGCACGAGGGCTCGTTTTGAAACAGAAGAAAAAGGAAATAGCCTTTTGATACACTTCAACTTTGCGAGAATAAAGTGTACTATAGAACAAATATAAAATGATGATGGAAAAAATGTGGAATGTTTTGACCAATCACGAGGCTTGGCTGACAACGGCGTTTTACCCGCCAAACTCAAATGATCTAGATTTTACTGCTCAGCAACGGCATGTGCAGCATCCATTCGTCTTTGCAAAAATGACTTCGTTCAAGGAAACTAGAGGCCCTATTATTGGTTTGCAGTTCACGCCATCAAAAATAAGAATCGTAACCAATAAATTAGGTCAAGACACTGGGATATGAAAGATGATTGATATATAAACACCCCGCCAAGATTTAGAGCTGTGTGGTTATTCATTCATGCGTTATTCGGAAGTGTTTCACCAAAATTTATAGGGTTTCCATGTTGGTGCCCTTCGGAGAGGAACCAACATGGCGGACGTACTGAGTAACAAAAACATCTATCATTGAGTTTTCATTCAAAACTAAAAATTATTACTCTAGAGCTCCGACACATTAAAACGGATACTTCATCCATAGCAAGAACTGTTTAGTTACCAAAAACTTGTGACTTACTCCAGAGCCTAATCCGACGTCCGCCATTTTAATGTCACGCAACCCACAAATTTGGAAAATTAAACGTGCTCTATTACATAATGAAGAACCCTGATGGATGAAACTAAAACTTCAAAAGGATTGATAATATTAACATCTGACTTATAAGGGAGTAAGCAAAGCGGGCTTAAATTGCAAAATGTTAATAAAGGTCAAATCGGGTCATCGAATTGAAAATGTGCCGTTTGAGTTTACTTTATGAAGTGTTACGCTTGCGTTACGCTTGCGTTACGCCTGCGTTACGCTGGGGTTACGCTGGCGTTACGCTGGCGTTACTCTTTTTTGGTTTAGCAGTGGATATTTCTTCGCACTCTAAACACGAGCATGTGACACGAGGCTGCTCAAGGCTAAGAACCTTTTATGAACCTACAACTTCGATTTGAGAAATACTGTCGTAGTAGTGACAGGTCATGTTTGAGGTTTTCTTAAACCAGTTAGATAAATCTCTAATAACCAGCGCCTGTTGCGAACGAAACAGGAGGATATTCGCACAATTATCGCCAAGAGAAGATGGAGGTTGATTGGAAATGTTTTTCGAAAGGAAAGTCAGTCAGTCAGTCAGTCAGTCAGTAAGTCAGTCAGTCAGTCAGTCAGTAAGTAAGTCAGTAAGTAGTTAAGTCACCAGTAAGATATATAATTTGTAACAACTGTTTCTGTCTATTCGAAGAAATATATATAGTCGTGGCTCATCGCTCAACAATAAAAAACGTCCACTCCTTCTAAACTCTGTTCTAAATCACGAATAATGAATATGTTATCTCCTATACAAAAATAAATTTATTACTGAAGGAAGACATCCGTTCATTAGTTATGTCCATATGAAAATGTATGCGACAAATGCTGTTCAGATCGGTTCAAATGTAAGAGTTTTTACAAAAGGCAGGAATCTCTCTGATCTGTTACTACACATATAGTGTGACATATGTAGACATAAGTAGTATCACTGTAGAGCAGTCATTTGTATATTATAAGGCATCCATTGAACTCACCAAACTACTGGAAGACTCGTCCAAAAATATGTAATGAGGCCAATTTATTCAGAATCAATTTATATATACACAAAAGAAATATTCAAGATCGCTCAACCGAAACCAAAAGTTATTCAAAAAGAAAGTGATCGAATTGATTTCTTTTTTTGATATAATTATATGTTTCAATATGAGTTAAGATATTAGCAAGAAAGATGGTCTAGGCACAAGGAAGCATTGTCCAAATTGAGTAGAATCACTCAAAACGATGTGATTAACGGTGAAAAATATTACAATCCGACATTTTAATATGCTTCCTACGTCATTGAGGGCCAACAACAACTTTATGAAGAGGAAACTGTGCTGTGTTCCGGTCTGTTAAGCACGTAATTATTTCGTTACAACATAGTTCCAAACAAAAGACTACTCAGATAAACTAATTGTTGAATCGTGCTTCGGGGCAATTCAGTTTATTTGAAAAATCCACGTAATATTGTGTGATCCTCCTTTTTATGAAAAGTTTCCTTCTCGAAAGCGTCGTACACCGGATAGAGAAAGCACAATTTTATGTATAGTAAAAATTAAATTTGAAAGTGGTTGATTGGTTGAAGCTGCAAGCAAGAAAATATTCGCGGATTTTGTTTACAAGTTATTCAAAAGTCTTGTAAACAGGGAAGCGCAATCATTGAAATCATTTATCCACAAACTCAGCCGGTTAAACGCTCCAAGTTTGGTTTTCTTGAGCTTTCAATATGCGCTTAACCTTATTGTTCGCAGCTTGTTTTAGCGCAACCTCACTCGTTCTGATCGCTGAACACGGCGCCGAGTCAAGCACTTGTGTCAACACGAATGCCTGTCGAGCGATTAAAGCTTTGGAAAAGAAATTGGAAAAGCTTATCGCGCTTGTTACTCCGCCAGGTAAACTTGGATTAACTCATCTTTATTGGATCTTTTTTTGTTTCCGTTTATTTCTTTTATTTTTTTTATTATTTTTATTTTTTTTATACCACGCGCCTCACTTGCGTTAATTTTTCTTCACAGTTGCTCCCGCGTCTTCTTGTAAAGAGCTTCATGACAAACACAAGTAAGTTGACAGTTACAATGTATTATCACGCTCTACTTCAACAAAACAATCCTTCTGATGACGCTACACTGATATAATAGTGTCAAGGCGCTGAGAGGCATATGAATGCACGGCAATGACTTTTCGACAAACAAGTGATCAAGTTTGGCATTGTCACCATTCTAAAATAACGATTTGCTTCCATTCTCTCATACGATAAATTTCAAGCCGAATTAATATGCTTTCACAAATAATGGTGTTGTATCCCACAACCTTAAGCATCTTCCGTTCACTCATCAGCTCGCGAGTCAATAAAGCCTACGTGTTGCGGACTGGCAGTGGAAAGATTCCAGTGTATTGTCACATGACCAGCCACGGCATTGGCGCATGCGGAGGTGGAGGATGGACACTGGTCATGAAAACTGATGGGCATAAGGTATAACAAAGACAAAGACCCTCGTATTTCTATCCCATTTGACAAGACGTTTGTGCTAACGAAAACAAGCGGAAAAATTATTTTGTTGTTGTTATTATTGTTGTTACGAATGTTAAATTAATAAGTTGACAAGGCAGGAAAACTTTCCTTTTTTCTTTCTTCTCATGTAGTCAACTTTCCACTACAATTCCCCACTCTGGACCAACAGGAACGAGTTTAACATTCCTGGAGGCAAGACTGGGTTTGATTTCCGACAGACCAAATTACCAACCTACTGGAACACACCTTTCTCCAAGATTTGTCTTGGTATGAGGATCGGCCATCAGATCAAGTTCATTGTGATCAATAAGCATGCCAACTCTCTGTACTCATTGATCGCTGACGGAAGATACCGCGCCACTTCACTGGGTCGTAACACGTGGAAGACGCTGATTGGTTCGCAGGCCTCCTTACAGTCCAACTGTAACAAGGAAGGGTTCAATGCTGCAGGTAGTGCTCAGGGCTCTTGCAAAGCAAGAATCGGTTTTATAGGTAACAACGAAAACGATTGCGTCACCCCTGACTCGAGAATCGGGTTTGGTACAGGAGGATATCATGATGACTCCAACACGTGTGGAAACCAGGCTTCAGGTCGCTGGCAATCAGATAATGGAGGCAAGCACATCAAAGCCATGGGTTATATTTTGGTGCAGTGATGGGAGCTCTGCATGATGCTGTTCTTCCAAACAAGCTTTAAACAGCTCGATAGTTAAGCGCCGACGATGTACTTCAGTTTTGAACTGTAGGAGAAATAAAAAATGGTGACGGGAGAAGTCGTCTTATTTCATTTTTTAATTAACACTTAAATCACAGCTACCCCCTTGAATGAAAATATACATTATAGTCCTGCAGTCTAGTGTTCTCTGTTTTCAGTAAGCAAATGACGTGGGAGAAATATATATATTACCTCAATATCAGAAAAATATTTCAGTTTCGACGATTAACTTAGAGAATCTCTGATGTTGTTATGATGTCCCTATTTACACCACCCAAAATAAAAAAAAATATAGTTGAAAAATACTTTTTGTACATGTAAACAATTAATCTTCGGACAATTTTCACATATTTTCACTCTCAAACCTTCTGCCCAAACGCGAACTGCTTGGCAAAGTTTCCTCACCCTCAGAGTCTAAGTATTAGTTAAGACCACCACAAGTAGATTTACACTCATTCCCGTCATAACATAGGATTAGAATGTGGCATGGACGTCCTATTTTTAACGCTATTGCTATATTTTTCCCCTGACACTTCTTTTCTAGCTGTTCGCTTCTGTTTTGATGGATCTACCGATGCTGCTACGATTTTACGGCATAAAAACTTCCGTATATGATCATTTGTGTAAATCATTAAACTAAACACAAACAAGTACAAACAAAATCTCTTTGGATAATATAACCTCACACCTTCTGGTCAATTGATTCATACAAACCAACAATAAATCGCACCAAATTACGGCCGTATTATTCTTTCCTTTTTTTATTAGACTAAAAAAACAGAAAAACAAATCTTTAGGAAGAGGCTAATTCGTCATGAATCAGTCACTAGAAGTTCAAAATAAACCAAGAAACCGCTTTGATTGGTCGATATGGCTGCAAGCAAGAAAATATTCTCGTACTATTGACAATAACATTTTGAGCATAGGGTGGAACAATCATCCGAAGTTTTAATGTACAGAACTCAGTCAGACCAATAACGTTTTCAGTGCTCTATCACATACGAGTTCTCAAAATGCGCGTGTTATTTGCAGCTTGTTTCAGCGCCAACCTGCTCGTAGTAATGGCCATGATATCATCCGCGAGAGGCGCCAAATCTTCGTCTCTTGTCAAGGGCAACAAAACACTAAAGCATCAGGCAAAACTCTACGCCGACAAAATGATGGTTTGCAACCTAATTCAGGATTCGCATGTTAACGAAGCTATTACCAAGTTGGAAGCGAAACTGGAAATTTTGATTGCGTTAGTGAACAAAACCA
>Ga0126337_10000376_pt1 | contig 21689 bp, 7 predicted proteins | sample DipCmetagenome_FD_92527 | JGI IMG/M metagenome (GOLD analysis project Ga0126337, IMG submission 92527) | Coral microbial communities from La Bocana,Puerto Morelos, Mexico - Diploria C A metagenome | ecosystem: Host-associated > Invertebrates > Cnidaria > Coral | place: La Bocana,Puerto Morelos...
AACACAAAAAATATTGTATTTTGAAAATTCACCCATGCCTGCAATCTCCTTTCTTTGCTGTTTGAACCCAAACTGAGTTAAAAGTGGCTGTGATTTCTGTCTTTTCATCTGTGGCTGGGACGTATGTTTTGGAGAAAGTGGCAAGTACAAAGCTTCTTATGGATTTACCGCGGGAAAACGCAGATGGTTTCCACTCGTCATCGAATGCTGTTGAAGGCCACTGAGTTAACAAGTTACAATTGTTGTGCTGGAGAGTGGTCAATGGCCAAAAACCAAATATTTTATCTTTAACTTTGCCCAGTAGGAATTGTCATTTAATTCGAGCTGAATTTTGAGTCCTTAGTGCACAGCATCAATTCCTACTATGAAATACCAAAAGTACCCGGCGCAAACGATCAAAGTAGCTGTGACTTGCGTCGGGCGCCGGCTACTTTTGAAAACCCTGTGCAGTGTGTTGTTCCAAACTTCAGATACTCGTTGAAATGTTTTGCAAGGTCAAATTTATAGAGTCTAGCATGGAGCCACTATATCGGTGCATCTCCGAGGTACACCAATATGGCAGCTAGAAAATAGTTTAACCATCTGGAACTTATTTTGGTTTAGCCAGTGATTATCTGTACTACACAAACATGCACTAACATAAACACCTTCATTACTCATTTTATTGCACAAATGGCAACAGACCACGAGATAAGTATATATTTTTTGCCAAACAGAATCATACATGTATCTCTCACACACACACTGCCATAACTCTGAAACTCAATGTGCACTGGTTTCTAAACACAGGATGCTATTAAACTGAAAAGTTGTCAAAAACATGTACAATTTGCACCTCTTATGCCTGATGAGGATAGAAACTCTGGTTGCTCTTTAGGTTTGGATTTCAGAATTTGATTATGTCATATGACAATGATTTAAAATTATAGATGTACTTACCAAAATTGTCATTAGGGCATTCATAGTCAGGAGAGTATTCTGCACAAATAACACAAATACTAACATTAATAAATATTTTATCTCATATATACAAGTAGCACTACTTTATTTCCAAGAGACAATTGAAAATAAATTTTAGTAGAACACAACACAAGCACACTGACTAGGACAAGCAAACACGCAAAGACCTCTTTAATGCTAAATACCTTTAGGAGTATATCTGTGCTTTCCTGATGGAACAGCAATGACCAGAGCTCCACTTATCGTCTTATTTTCTACAAGTGGATGAAGCATCTTACTAAAAGAGAGGAACATCAAGGCACAATAAATTAAAATGCAGTAAGAAAATTACAGAATTACAGTAGAATTACTGTGCATACAGGATGTGCACACACCCTTACATAATAAAATAAGTATTGTCTTGTTACTCAGACAAAAGGTATACACAGATCACTTGCAGAGATTGTGACTACATGAATTTATGATTGATTATTGCAGTTGCACACACAACTTAAGCAATTGTGAATTTCAAGTCCTGAAAAAAAATTCAGGCCTGAACGGGATTCGCACCCATGACCTCTGCGATACCGGTGCAGTGCTCTACTGACTGAGTTATCAAGCCACTGTGAGCTGGTCACTTTGTGAGTTCGTAATATACCGGTAGGAGTTGAAAAATGCAAATGAATATATGAGGGATCATATATTTGAACTGCGGAGAAAGATATGAATTTATGATTGATTATCGTAGTTGCACACACAACTTAAGCAGTTGCACAATTAAAGCCTGAAAAAAAAAAAGAAGATCCCTCATATATTCATTTTCAGCTTTCAACTTCTATGGTATATTATGAACTCACAATGTGACCAGCTCACAGTGGCTTTAATTCACAACTACTTAAGTTGTGTGTGTAACTGCAATGATCAATCATAACTTCATACCTTTCTCAGCAGTTCAACTATATGATCTTTCATATATTCATTTGTATCCTTCACCTTCTACAGGCATATTATAAACTCACAAAGTGACTAGCTCCCAGATGGCTTGATAGCTCAGTCGGTGGAGCACTGCACCGGTATCATAGTTCAGGCTTTAATTTCACAACTGCTTAAGTTGTGTGTGCAACTGAGATGATCAATCATAAATTTGTATCTTTCTCTGCAGTTCAAATATATGATCCCTCATATATTCATTTGCATCATAACTATACATAAACCTCCACTAGCAGCCACCTCTCTACAGTGGCCACTTTTCATTGCAATGGACAGTCTATACATTCATTCTTATATCAACCTCTCTACTACAGCCACCTCTCAATAACAGCAACCACCACTAAAGCACATCCCAACTGTTGGGGCCTGATTCCAGATTTTTTTAGAAGGGGGTGCACTACTAAGGAATGGCCTTACTGACTGTTGAGGTAAATAAATTTTAAGAGTGAATCTAAAGAACAGGGCTTTGTTTTGAGAGAGGGGTGCAAACCCTTGCACCCTATCCCTACATCCATTCTGAACAACCATAAAAACCTTACAATAATTGCCAGTTAACCAACGTCTAATGAATGCTGTATAATAAAACAAATTTGATTGGTGATATGCATCGTTGGTCTCTGTTTCTGTTTGGTTTAAGTTTTATTGATATATATTTTGATTGTGTTGCATATGTTGTAGTTAAAAATTAAATTCAAGTAAAAATGATTTTAACCTAGTTTAATTCTCAATTTCCTTTGTCTTGTAACCCTAATTATTCATAATCAGTGAATAAGTAGTGTTAAGAGACAAAGGAATTTAGTTCTTACCTACTACTACTACACATACATATTAATATGCTACTTACAATAACCACTTTTCTTAAAGAATAGAAAACATAGTGTCATATTACATCCCTGCCTTCCCATAATGGCCACTTCTCTACAAAGGCCACTTTTCTCTGTCCCCAAGACGGCCATTGTGGAGAGGTTCACCTGTACAAACTTTCCAATTAGCACTTAAATTGAACCTGCTAATAACCAATCAAGTCTGAGAACTTTGCACATAAAATACTAAGCTACCAGAATAAGGTCTAGACACAAGCTTGGAAAAACTGTAATTTACTAATACTTACAGGTCAAACTGGTCAGATCTGAACAAAGCAATGTATGGGTGATTTTTTCCTTCCTTAATTATCCATTCAACGTCAGTTCTATTTTCAATGTAATGAAGGACTCCAACATGACCATTCATACTAGCTATGGAAATAAAAGCAAACACAATTATAATGACGGGCTTACATGTGAGAACTAAGAGATCTCTCTCACAACTTGTTTCTTCCTTTGCTTGAGAGACTAGAATGCAAGGGTCATGGGAAGGGGGGAGAGGTAGAAGGGATTTGTTGAGGGCAAGGGATGTAAGTGTAGGAAGTGGGAAAAATTCTCAAAAGTGGCCAATTTTAAAGAAACTTATGAAATAATGTAAAAGTTTAGAAAAGAACAATCACATAGTGACAAGTCCAGATCCCCTTGGCCCCAATAACGATGTTAGTCTCCAATCTACTCATGTTTAGAAATTAAACACAAACAAACTTCTTTGACAGACGTATTTCTTGTTCAGTAATGTATAGATATACTCAAAGTCACTTACAAGTACATCCAATCTGATGTGTTGCATTGGTCAGCACGACACACGGACGTACGGCTGTTATGTCTTGGTAAATTTTCTGGGCGACCTTATCTCCAGTTACTGCGAAACACAATGCAAAACTTCACTTTACATCTAAATTTATTGAGTATATAGCCGACTTTAACCTTGTCTATATACAACAGATACCAAGAATAAGGAGCTAACAATTATGGATATAAGCAGATATACCAAAAAATCGAAAAACCCAGAAAAAAGCTAATTAACAACAAATTTCGTTCCGGTTCATAATTACTGAAAAAGTATGCTCACTTTACCAATCTATTTTTGACAATCTTCCTGCAATTAATAACGATATACTACTAATTTAAGATAATTTACGTGTGTTTCATAAGATATATGAGAATTTGCGCCATAAAACATTTCTTACCAGCATACATAAGTGCAAGAAGTAAGGACACTATCGAAACTGCCGGTTTAGTCGCCATATTTGATGTACATATTCCCAGAAGGCCTTTGGATCATTCACCTTTTAGATCATTTCCGGTTTCTCTGTTATTTCCGGTAAAGTCCAGACTTTTATCACTCGCACGGCCAACATGGCGGCAGAGTCCGCTGCACAGGTAATGTTTATTTTCTACCCACTATTTTTGTCAAAATGGCATCTATAACAGAAAGATGAATATACCTCAGTTAGTTTAAGATATTTATCAGATTTTTACATAATCGGAGATGAATGGAGCGTTTATCAGGCCTAGCTGGCAGACACCTGTTTGGCTTCATACTGCTTTGTTTGAGCTTATTAAGCAAGACTTAACTTCCTGGTCCTGGGATATTTCGAGCTTAAGTCATAGATACAGTTCGATATTCCTTGAATTCATTGTTATTAAACCTTTTTGTGATTTATAATAGAGTGGGCTTCCTGTGAAGTAGCTTATTAGCTAACGTGAGTAACTTAAGAGTATCTTATCTGTTCAAATTGTATTAAAAAAAGCTCTTTTATTTTTATGCTTCACCGTCGCAATTCAACTGATTTTTGTCAACCCTCAAAAATACCAATAATTGAATAACGGAGAACAATCATCATTTGATGCATTTTTCTTGCATTTTCATTGGCTGAGAGCCTTCCATGTGACCATAATGGCCTATGAACAATGGTCTTCTTATGTGTAGACTGCTCTAATTGGGTTTGCCGCAAATAATATTGTGCTCATGCATAATTTTAACCATGCTCTTGTGCGAAACTGGGAAATTGCTTTCCTGAGTCTTCTGTAAGTGATTTAAATATGAAAACAAGTTTGGTGATCTAAATGTAAAACAATATTGTTGAACCTGATTTTCGAAAAATTTGTCATTGTCTAGCAGGTAAATTATTTGCTTTAGCCCTAAGCTTCTGCATTTAATTGATCTGTTTGTCATTAACAAATCACGACATATGCTCAACCTCATCAAATAGTAATTAATTATTTGTATTTTAATTTTTTCCTTTTTGTAGCTGTTTGTGCGGCTAGGTGGCAACCACACTTTAGATGGGCTGGATACAAATCTCTTTGGGGATATACCAGAGGGAATTCAGCCAGGAAATGTTGTCGAGTTCTCTGGCCAAGAAGGAAGTGGCAAGACTGAGATGCTTCTTCATCTCATTGCTAACTGCATTCTTCCAAAATCATGGAAGGATCTAAAGCTGAATGGCAAGTCTGTTGGAGTTGTGTACGTGGACACAGATTACCATTTTCAGCTACTGAGACTGGTGACTATAATGGAACACAGGATTCTAAATGCAATTAAAGACGTTCAAACTGGATCATTTCTAGAAAATAACAGAAGTAACCACCTGGATAACATTCATGCGAGTGATTCTACTCATTATCCTGAAAAGTATAGTGATTATGAAGACTTCATTAAGTCTTGCCTTGGTCGCCTGTTCATTGCACATTGTAACAGCAGCATTCAATTACTGGCAACTGTCTTATCCCTTGAAAATCTGTTGGCCGCTAAACCTGAAGTGGGTGTCTTTATGATTGACAGTTTGAGTGCATTTTACTGGCTTGATAGATGTAATGGTGGAGAGAATTCAAGTCATCAAGAACACAACCAGCGAAAAATTGTGGATATTATAAGAAAATATGCACAACAGTATCATTTAGTACTGATTTCTACAAAACAGGCAATCTTTGGATCCAGTGACAAGAATGCACATGGTGGACACTTGTGCCAGGCTTGGCAGAGACTTGTGAATTATCAATTTGAATTTGACAGGAATAGGGTACAAAATGGAGTAAATCTGATTTATTCAGTTTGTCGGACATACCAGCAAAGCAAAAAGCATCTAAGATTTTATATCAAAGAAAATGGAATTGAATTTGTGCTATAAATTCCCTATTCCTGTGGCTTATAAACTTGTTCAAATCCCTCCTGATAATTATTGTTTATTCCTTTCTGGCCACAGGTGGCCCAAGCTCATGGTGCAAGGAGTTATTATTTTTTATCTTTTTTTCTTTACTTTTTTTTATGTGAAACATTCAGCAAAATATCACAATTTTGGATATAATTCCCTTACAAACCATAGTAACACAACATAATTTATACTGCAAGGTGAGAGACATGTTTTGCGTATTCAAACTCGGTCGTTAACAGTATAAGTTGGCCGTACATGTTGCATTTTGCAAGTCAAGCACTGGTTTAGATCAAATGCTGTATTCTCAATAACCATTGGTAATGTACTAATACACTGTTTTGTTTTACTTGTACTGTTGTTTAGGGTTTTAGGATTTTAGGTTAAGTTAATTTCTTTTTTGTTTCTTTAGTTTCAATTAGCAGTCTCTATTTAGTTGCCTTTACTAACTTTGTGTGTTTGTTTACTATAATTATTCTTAATTTAGCTTTTTTAACCTCTAGTCTAGCACAGCATGTAGCTTTATTTCTGTTTGTTTATTTTTAGGATCAACTCGGATCGTTCACCTCGGATTGACGTAAAAAATTGATAAGACCTTAAGAAATCACCCTAGCCCTAATCTCTAAGCTAACCTTAGTGAAATCGGCGCAAACGTCAAACAGTTGTTTCGTTTGATCCGAGTTGATTCGGTCCGACTTTTTTACCTGCCCTATTGTATTATTTGCTTACCATATATCCTTGTTGATGACTTGTGATTGTTTGCAGAGATACAAATTCATCGATGTGCCTGCCACGCTGTGGTTTGTGCACCTAGCAAATCATAATTTATGAGAATCTTATAAGAAACAAATTTCGATTCCTCAATAATTCTCTTTCCCTAGCAGTAAATTTACCATAAACTTAAGTTTAACAATACAATAACACAGTAAGATTTATTAGCTTCCCTGAGAGGATTTTTCAGTCCTAATTTATAAAAATTTGTTTGGCCTGTAGCTAACAAATAAATTTAATGGTGACAGACTACATGAAATCCGTCATGTGTGACATAGCATCCCTGATTGGATTATACAAAGTAAACTGATAAAATTATTTAATTAAGTTGCATCGCATATTTTATGAAAAAATAATAATTTAGAATAGCCGAGTGGAAAGAAACATTCCTGGGAACTAAATTACTGACACTAGGTCCCAGGTCTAATTCGGCAATTTCCGTAATTAGCGGTTAATTATTGCTGTCGTCATAGAGACCCCTGTCATTATCCTGATGTCGCGCGATTAGGACAATTAGATTCTCCTGTGCTAGATCCTATCTTGGCTTGTTTCGTCCGTTCCATCGAAGGATTGAAACCTCAAAATGGCGGTGCAATATGCTCCCATGAAACTACGAGTTCCGCCCGGTTTTCAGAATTTATTGGAAGGGTTGGCGCGGGAGGTATTGCGAGAACAGCCGGAGGACATTATCAATTTTGCTGCACAGTATTTCAAAAACCAGCTTCTAATTCGAGATGGTAAGCTTTTGCTTTAGCAACTACGAACGACGGTGTTTACATGTCTGTGTAAATAATCTGTTAAACAGAAAAAAACCTTGCTAAAAAGGAAAGTTTTCAGCTAAATTGAGATCCTTTTTTCGGTCGGTTAATTGCCGCAGCTTACAATATAAGATATAAGATTTCTGCGATTATCCTTGAAAGTTGTGAAATTCCCTGTAAAACTGTGCTTGTCGAACGAGTTGAGACGCTTCGTGTTTTTTCGATGCAATTCTGTTGCTTGGGTTAGGTCTGTACTTTGCGGGAGTCAGGAAATCTAGTTTAATGTGGAAATTTATTGTCATATAAGATTATAATGTTGAAATTAAGGGGTAAAAACTGACAATATTTTTAGTACAGCTGTTTAGTTATAACTTGGACATCATGAAATTCAAGTTTACTTTTCTATGAACTGATAGGAAACGGGGATTATTTAGCTTGTAAAAGTTCTTTTATTGTTATAATCTAGTTGAGGAATAATATTGAGTTTATTTAGTTACAAAGCCTTAAATTTTATGTTTACGATTTTAGGACAATATAATTTTATGCTTTATGAAAAATGGTTTAAATACAGTCTGAATTGGACAGACTGTTGTTTTGCAAATCTTTTTATGAGAAAATCTGGCACAGTTCACCTTGTTGGCATTTTATGCGTCCTCTATTCTCAAATGAGAATCTCTCCTTTGTAGCATATGTTGATGTTATACACAATTATTTCATTTGCAAATTTACAGAAACCGGCAAAGATGATGCAAGAAAGGGTGATCAAATGGAAAGGCTGCAGAAAGGAGAAGAAGTTGACGTTGATCCAAATGATCCTGAAGCACAAAAAGCTGCCACCAAAATACAAGCAAGTTTCCGAGGACACAAGGCCCGGGAGGACGTCAAGAAACATAAAGATGAAGATGCGGCAGCTGTTAAAATTCAGGCTAGTTTCCGTGGTCACAAGGCTAGAGAACAAGTTAAAGAGATTAAGGTTTCTCAAAGCAAGGAACAGGTACCAGAAAGTGTTGATGCTGCTGAAGAACCTCAGCATGCTGAGGAAACTCCAGATGCTGAGCCTGCCACATCTGGAGATGCTGAAGTAGCTGAAGAACCAGAGAAGACGGAGATTACCAGTGAAGACCAGCCTGCAGAAGTACAGCCCGATGATCCAGCGGCAGCTGAAGCAGAAGCTGTCACTCAAGAATCAGAAACTGAGAAGGGGCAGCTTGTGGAGCGAGATGGGCTACCTGATGATGCCATCCCAGGTGGTGGTGCAGAGGCAGCAGATGCAGTTGGTAAAGGTGAAACGGAAGATGTTCAAGCAGAAGAAGCTCCTGGAGAGATGACAGAAGCTTCTGAAAAAGATGAGGGTAAAGACGAGCCAGGCAAGGAAGCCAATGAGGGTTCTGGGGGGGAGGTTGGAGGTGAGGAAGAGCAAATAGATCTAGATATGAGTGATCCAGATTTGCAGAGTGCTGTAGTTAAGATTCAGGCTAGTTTCCGGGGTCATAAAGCAAGGGAAGAGGTGAAGTCCTTGAAAAGCTCAGAGTCTTTAACTGAACAGGTACCATCAGAGGAAAAACCTGGTGAAGACAAACCGGAAGAAACGGAAGATTCTGAAAAACAGGGAGGAGTTGAGAATAGTGAAAAACAGGGAGAAACTGAGGGTGAAGAGAAACAGGGAGAAATTGAGGGTGAAGAGAAACAGGAAGGAAATGAGGGTGGTGAAAAACCGGAGCTATCTCAGGGAGATGGAGATAAGGGTGATGATGATGCCGAGCCATCAGTAACGGAAGATGCTGATGATTCTAAACCATCAGAAGATTAACTTAATCATTTTGTCATTAATAAACTACAGTGGAGGTAAATTGTATTAAGTTATTGTTAATGCTTTATTTGGGGGCGCTTTAACTTAACATTACAAGGCAACAAGCTTGAGTGATTCTTAACATTGGAGTTATACCACAATGTTGCAATTTCTGTAACATGAATTTTGTGTAAAACCTACCTCCAAAGTCAAAGTAAAAGTTGTTGTAGAGTTTTTTCTCAAACATATTAATTTGAAGATATAAAAGTCTAGGGTATAATGTATATAGAATAATATTTCATCTTTTGGTCTGTGGATATAAACTTAACTTTTCTTAGTTACTATTGTGCATTGCTTGTGCTAATTATGTGGTTTTGTTGGGGCCAAGGCATTAAAGAGTAAGTTATTGCAAATTGGCTAAAAGTCCCTATTTCTAAACCACACTCTTCAGGAGACTATTACTGTAAATAAATAACTTCTGTGCAAACTCGAAGGTAACTACAATTCAGGTTATTTTGGCATGTTTAACTTGCAAAATATATAATCTCTTTGATCACATTTACTGTAGTAAATGAAGATGAAGCACTAATTTAGGGGGCTGCCATAATTTATTGTTGAGTAGAGCTATTTTCAATTGAGTGTTTTTTATCCAAAACCAAACTAATTACTTAAAGCTCAGCCAATCTCAAACCATAGAAAAACCAAAACCAAGGTAATTGCCTGATTACTTTTGACACTCAGTAATTGAAAAAGGCTCTAAGGAAATTAAAATGCATTTCTCAGGAAAAATGTGAGTGTATACAGTAATAATTTTGTATGTTTTGAGTGGGGGTTTATATTTAACAACTTTCACCTTACCAAGTGTAAGAGATCGTGTTTTTGTCATGTAGAATTTTTATTTTGGTTGTTAGTATTTAATAATTTAAGGTAATTGGATTCTACACTTGACCATACAGTCTCTTACCAACACCATTACAGAGGCATGATAAGGAGTAATTCAATTTAGATGTCCCTCCGATGACCTCCAAATAATTTACACTCACAAAAATAATATTTCTGTATTTCTTAATGGTTATTTTTTGTAGGTATGAATTATTGTTAATTTCTCATTAGGTTATTTTGAGAAGATAAGGACATTATACACAGCTGATTATGAAAACGTTTTTTATTTTGATGGACCAAGCATCATCAGTATCATTTTGTGCATGGGCATGGAGATCACAGCAGTATGGTCCAGTCTGTAGTTTATCACTTTTAGGACATCTTAGAACTCACAATTATGAAAAGATTAGTCTCAAAAAAGATTATAATCAGTATTGTTGAAGCATTAAGTTTGTGGGCAGGAATGTAGATAAGACCCTGTTGGCCAATTTTACTTGCCAAAACAGAAGTTATTGCCAGCTTCAATCTCATTTGTAAACAAGGCTTGGTACAAGTTTGAATGTACACAGGCCTGAAAATTCTGTTGAACTTGTGATAAGCCTGATTAGGTTTTTCGTAGCTACATCTCTATTGAGTGATAACATTTTGAAACAAGTTAATTCATTCAGATAATTTCAACCATAGTCCAGACAAGAGTGTTCCCTTTTCAGTTCTCAAGGGAGAACGAGTGAAAACCCTCATGATGAGGTTGCCTTTAATAATTGATAAGTGCTCCATAATTTGACACCCTCACTATTACGGGCAACTTTTTTAACAAAGGTTTTAACAAGGCAATTTAGGATTGGCTAGAAATTGTTATACTGCTTTAGGGGTGGAGTTTTGAAATTTAATATGCATTATTTATTATCCAAAACTACACTACAGTACTTGTGTGTATAATATATCACAAATATAATATTGTTGGACTGTTCTCTGTGGGGTTTAGTAGTTAATCTCTATTTCAGAAGAATGTCTTAATATGTGTTATATTTGTACAAAGAAGTTTTAAGATGGTCTGGTTTAACATAATTAAAAAAAAATACGGACATTTTCCATTTAAGTGATTGAAATAAAGTATTGTTGAAAGTTTACCCTGTGTGTGAAGAATACTGATAATAATGTATTTGGAATCAAATACAGACCTAACCTAGCTAAGCATCCTCTTGCTTCTTGTGTAGCCAAAAGTGTTCTTTATGTGATGCCACAAGTCGCCAAATCTTGATGTCTTGAATTCACAAGAAGGGCTGGAATGACAGGGTTATACTACCACAAACCCTATTGCAAATGGGACTGAGTTGAAACCTTAGTGTAGTCCCACAATAATCCAAGTTATAATACTGTGTTTTTGTTTTTGACTGAATTGGACTTGAGGTGTAAGCGATTTTGGATATCATAGCTACAAGTAGCTCTAAAAATTTCAAAGCTATTTTAACAAACTGAGGCAATTTGATTTGTCCTGCTAACAATGGTCCTACATTTCAGAAGTCCTAGTCGATGCGGCCAAAACTGAGGTCAGTGAGGGTGAAGCAAGTGTTCCAGAAGATTCATCTTGCGAGAGGGAGGGCACCACTGAAGGGGAAGCACCTTTAAAAGTTACAGCTCTGCAAACAGAGGCATTAGTTGCAAGTGATGGCCAACAGGTTGTCCAAGATGAGAGTGCTGCCCAAGATACTGTAATTCAGGAACTAAGCTTCACCCTAGAAGAAATAGCTCAGCAAGAGAGTGCTTTCCTAGAAGAGGTCACCAAAGAAGATGGAGCAGCACAAGAAGCAGTATGTCAAGAAGATAGTGCAGCCCAGGAAATTGTTGAACAGAAGGAAAGTATCACCCAAGGAAAAGGGGCTCAAGAAGAGAGTGTCTCTCAAGAGGATGCTAGCCAAGAAGAACAAGGTAAAGGTGAAGGCACTGCCTGCGAAGAAGTCACCCAGGAGGACAGTGCTACCAAGGAACAAGTAGTTCAAGAGGAGGGAGCAGCCTCAAAAGAGCTTGCTCAGACAGATAGTGACACCCAAGAGGAGGAAGTTAAGGAAATTGTTGGAACTGAAGAGGAGTCATCTGTTAGAGGCAGTAGTGCTAAGAAAGATGTAGCTGTAGCAGATGGTGGTGTGCAGGAATGTGTAGCTGACACAGATGGTAGTACACAGGAGGAGGTAGCTAAAGCAGATGTTGGTGCTAAGGATGTGATGGTGGAGTCAGATAGTACTGGCAGGGATGAGGTGTCTGAGGCAGACAGTGGTGCTAAGGAAGAAGTGTCTGAGGTAGACAGTAGTGCTAAGGCAGATGTGGTTGAAGCAGACAGTAGTGCCAAGGAAGAGGAGGCAGAGGCAGACAGTGGTGCTAAGGAAGAAGTGTCTGAGGCAGTCAGTAGTGCTAAGGCAGATGTGGTTGAAGCAGACAGTGGTGCCAATGAAGAGGTGGCAGAGGCAGACAGTGGTGCTAAGGAAGAGGTGGTTGAGGCAGACAGTAGTACTAAGGAAGAGGTGGCTGAAGCAGACAGCAGTGCTAAGGAAGAGGTGTCTGAGGCAGACAGTAATGCTAAGGAAGATGTGGTTGAGGCAGACAATATTGCTAGGAAAGAGGTGACAGAAGCAGACAGGGAAGCTAAGGAAGAGGTAGCTGAGATAGAGAGTATGACACAAGAAGAGGTAGCTAAGGCAGAAAGTGGTGCACAAGAGGTGGTGAAAGAGAGTGGTAATCAGGAGAGGGAAGCTGAGGAGGATTGTGGTGCTAAAGCAGTTGCTGAGATAAACATTGTTGATCAGAAAGAAGTAGCAGAAGACAGTAGTGAACATAAAGATGAAGCTGAGGGATCTACTACAGCTCAAGAAGATCAAGAACGCATCCAGGAAGAGAGCGCATCCAAAGGAGAAGTTGAAGAGCAGGTGAGCAATACTGAGGGAGAGAGATCTGAAGGAAGTACTAAACAGGAAGTGGAGACTATTGGAGATGGCAGCAAAACACAGGAAGGTGACTCTTCTCTGGAAGATGGCAAAACACAACAGGTAATTCAAGATGAGAATATCACTCAGGGCGAGGAGACTGCAGCTGCTAAGGGGGACAGCAATGAACAAGAGGTTGTGGCTGTGATTGAATCCGTTGACACCTCTGGTGATCAGAAGGCAGAAGAAGTACAAACTGATTCTGATGCTGTGAATGTGGAAGACAAAGCTAAGGGCACGTCAGATGATCAGCCAGGAGAGGGAAAGGGAGAAACTCTTCTATTGGGAGGTGGGGAGGCACCATCAGAAGAAGGGGGAGACAGAACAAAACCAGAGGCCAGCTAGAGGCACCCATGATTACTGAACTAAACTGCAGTAACAGATCAGTCCGATCAAACGTCTGAGCCCAAGACACTTATAGCCATCAACATACGGTCATATACATAAATGAAAGTAACGTTTGGCAGGGTATCTGAGAAAAGTTAAATTCACTTCTCGTAAGCTGCAATCTTCAAGTTTTCTATCATTGCCGAGTCTTCTCGATCAGCAGACATATACAATGAATCGCACTAACATACCTAAAATGTCCCAGAACAAGTCTTTGTTCGTTGCAGCTGATAAGCAGGGCTCTATTTTTGAGAACGTGAATGTAATGTAAGTGAGCTCATTGAAGATGGACATGGTAAAATAAACTGCGCAAGGGACACACCTTTTCGTCTATGTTTTATCAGGGTCGGAATCTTTTCTCCACATTATTAATTGTCCCTTTTTATTACATATAGCTAGCTCTATGAGTGGGCAAGACGAATGAAATCCTTTGCTGTGATTGGCTACCAGAGTGGGCAAGGTATCTTGTCCACTCGGGACTACCCGCCGTGTCCCGCAAGAAACATTTTACCGAAAGCCATATAGACATCTTATAATAAATCCTTTCTTGACCAAGCTTGTTCGGTCAAGATATGGCTGGATATTGGCCTCGTTCATTTTTTTGCGAGCTTTTTGAGCTCGGCTACGTCTTGGTCCATAAACACGCAAAAAAAGAACTTGGCCAATGTCCAGCCATCTTGACCTCACACTTGGTCAATAACCCATATTTATCTTTATTACAAGCGGGCACGGTAACAGTGAATCCTACAATCTGATTGGTTCTTAGCGCGGTCCGGATTTCCACGGTCACAGTAACGCTTGCGTGATTTTTTTTTCCGTGAGTTTTTATTCGTTTGAGAGCTTGGAAAAAAATAAATAAGTTATTTACCGGCTTAGGGTCGGTCCGGCCTGCATTTTCAAGACATCGGTCACAGTTTTCACTATACGGACCTCCCAGCCGGCAAATAACACATACATGGTGCATGTAGAAACATTCCACACATGCTAGGCTGTTGTCCATAGCAATTTTCGCGCCATTTTTTTCCGCAAAGATAACTTCCGGTCTATCACGTGATCAAATCTGGGATCGATCGTGAGCTGAGGCGGGCAGACTTGAAGGAAAAAACAACTGAATACAAAGGATATAGAACAGGTGGTCTAGTTTGATGCTTTACAAGGTAGATTGTTTTTATCTTTTTGTGTTAGATCACTTACTCATTCTGTTGTAAAACTCGAAGATGTTCGTTGTTTATCATATCGTGCAGGTGCACTAGCAAATTCAAACTCACGAGAATTTTATTGCTTGAATATTCATCACCGTTTAGGATGTTTTTATCAGAAGAAAATGGAAACATTCGCTTCATATACACACTTAGTAGGTACCGATCAAGTACAATGTAGTTCGAGTAAATTGGTTAAATCTTAACTGTAGAGTTAGAGACTTGCATGTATACATGGCAAACAAAATTCGACGTTAATCACGTTTGTTCATTTCTGTTCAAACGTGTCTTAATGTCAAGATGATTCGGTGCTTGCAACAGTCCTGCCTGATGAGTTTGGGTGAAGTGCATGATCGAGCGGTGTTGTGTTACAATAAAAGCACAACTGATAACTGCCTCGCAGGATACAGCGAATTTTGTTTCCAACATCGTTGTCGAAAAACTGGGTGTGGGATGAAAAAGACTCACAGTTGAACTGGAGGCCAGTCAGTAAAGCGGGTAGTTAATATGATGTGCTGATCAGGGTTTCAATGTGATAAATATCAGTTAATGGTTCTTATCTTACCCAAGTCAAATAATATTCTCTCTTTATTTCACAGAAAAGTGTGTGGTTTCCCCACAGTGAAATGTTAAATTGTTTTATTTTGATTTTGGGTTGAGATCCACCATGAACTTCACTGCTGTGGCAATACCTTGTGTGTCATTGTTCTTTGTCTGGACAAGCTTCTATTTTCTGTTATGTATCATCAATCCCCATCGAAGTTATGAATGGAACTGCCGATTATTGACAATATTTCATGGATCATTAACATCGTTGTTGTGTTTTTGGTCTGCGTTTATCACTGGGCCCTGGCCGCTGGTTGCGATGGGGGATGCAAACAGTCCTTTCCATGCATTCATAGCCACTTTTACTCTTGGATACTTCATGTTTGACTTTGTTTGGTGCTTTTACATGGGCACAGAAGGGATCGATATGCTGCTGCACCACATGGTCTCTGTCTGTTCGTTAGTTTATATTCTCTTTGATGGCAATTCAGGTCCTGAACTTGTTGCAACAATACTGGGGACTGAGATCTCTAATCCATTCTTACAGATCCGTTGGTTCATGCGAGAAACTGGACAGTATCGAACATTTGCAGCAAAATTAAATGATGTCATTTTCATGTCAATGTTTATTGGATGGCGTCTTGGACCAGGATCATTGCTTTGTTATCGGACACTGTCATCTGCTAAACCAAAACTTTTTGTCAAGTTGGGTGGAGCTGCTTTGTATCTGATAAGTTGGGTCTGGGTATTTTATATTCTACGATTTGCAAGGAAAAGGTTCTTTAGTAAAAGTCAAGTAACATAGGGTATGCATGAGTTATAGAAATCTCTGAGCCAGTGCAAAATACTTTCTGCTTTAGGTGTCATTCTGATGGGGACCTACTCCAATCACTTGCTTAACAGTAATGACCTTTTTACAATGGTATCTCAAATGTTTTACAGTGCGACTACTCGAATCAGGCCATCAAGAAGAAAACTAACCAATCAAAACAAACTGAGAACAATGAACAGTAGCTTCTCTTGATAGCAAGTACTGTAATTTCCAGCCGATTACCCGTAGGTAATGCGTCTAACGGTCTTTTTGACGTTAAAACATCAACTATTGTTTTGCCACTTTGTTTGGTTTTTCAATTTTGTTAAGGACTATAGTTCATATTCTTCAATGTGATTGGTTTATTTGAGAAAAAGATTTGCTATCCTTTTTTCCCAAGTACGTACATACTTAACGTTCTGATTAGTCAAATCTTTTCCAAGTGGGTTGTTGCACCGTAAGCAAGAAGTTCTAATATAAATTCATCTAGCCTGGCTATGTCGTTCTCCATGTCCATCAGCCACTAATAGATTTATTTTAGAGTCAGTAAAATGTCCAGCAAAATCATCTTTTTATTCTGTAAATATTTATTTGAGAGCCACTGGTTTTTCAGTGATAATGTACTCTTCTGTGTTACCCTTGATAAATGAAGTTATTGTTGGTGATAATGATGATGACGTTGAAGATGATTATAAAATGGTGTCCTTGCGGTTCAATTTAATTTACCCTTGGTACAATGTGATGTTTTCCATTGTCCTGGTGTACAATAATATAAATTGCTAATTATATTTATGAAAGAAAGGAAAATACCAACTTGTATCAAGGGTAATATTGAACTGCAACATCCTCACACTAAGTAAATGAATAGGCTTTGCATCTCATTTGTCATGTACTGATAAGTTCCAAACAATCATGAATTTTACTGGAGAATCATTTAATTATTATCAATGATAGTTTATAAGTATTTAGACTATCAAACAACAGTGTGGTACATATTCAAAGATGTTTGTAATATATTAAATGAATGTATATTAGTAGTTATATAATAATTATTTCATAATAATAATTATTATATGCTACTATTATTCACATCCAAGTCTTGGTGTTAATATTTTTATTTTAGTAAGTACTGCTCATTCGTATAAAAATATTAGATTTTACTTTGTTTTATAGAAAAGATACAAGCGACCAGTATAGGAAATAACATGGAGTTGTGGTAAATTTTGTTTACAAAGTTGGCCTCAGATATTAAAATATTTGTTTCAGGAAATATTTATAGCTCTGCAATGGAGGGCTCTTTGGGTTTGATGACCCTTCCACTGGAAATTCCAATTTCAACTCATTAAATATTTGCTTTTAAGACCCATGCCCCCCTGCCCACTCCCTTTGGAATTTGCAATAGCCCTTTGGGGGTGGATATGGAGATTTTATGGGAATGTTTTTAGCGCTTATCAAAACACTCATGCTAGTTTTGTATGTATTTTGAATATCCAGTCCTCTTTCTTTTTTCTGAAATTGTTGCGTTAAGGCAGTGATTTCTTTTGTATGAAATTCCTGGATAAGGGATACATGTACAATTTCTTACAAATAATAATTTATAATTTTAATAATAACATTAAAACATAGATCTTAATGAAGTTCAAGTCCCAGTTGTCAAATAGCCACTTATCACATGTGCCAGATAAACACAGCAGCACTTGATGTTACATTGGTCACTTTGCTCTATATAAAGAATTTATCATTTTATGAATTTGTAACATTTTAAATGCCTTGCTAAATGTATTTCTCTCATGATTTATGTATGATTTATTAAATGTCAGCATTGTAACCCTGCAAGCATTTTCTGTTTATGTTACATCCACCATCACTTATATATCAACTGACTCAGAGCCATGGCGCCATGAAATGATATACCATGCACTGAATTTAGCTACTGATGTTTTAAATTTTACTGCATTTGAGTGTATGTACTAAATTTACTGTACACTTTGGATTTAATATGTTTATAGAGGCCACAAAACACCAGAGGATGCCAAAAAAATAGTAAATTTTGACGTAACTTAACACAAACTCATGTTGTGATATGCCCCGTAGGTGTACATCTTTTATTAATTAAAAACCTTTATATTTCACAGTGAATAAAAAACTATAAGCACTAAGCACTCCTAAGACTGGACAGTAATAATGGAAGTCATAAATAAAACATTCATTTAAAACTCCCTTTCAATGAACTATTAAACAAGAGGTGGTACTAATGTGGGACCGGATCAACTTGGATCGCTCACCTCAGATTGACGTAAAAAAATGATAAGACCTCGAGAAATCACCCTAGCCCTAATTGCTAAGCTAGCCTTAGTAAAATCGGTGCAAACATCAAATAGTTTTAGATTAAAAAACCATTTTTCATGTAAAAAAAATGATAAGACCTCGAGAAATCACCCTAGCCCTAATCGCTAAGCTAGCCTTAGTAAAATCGGTGCAAACATCAAATAGTTTTAGATTAAAAAACCATTTTTCACGTAAAAAAAATGATAAGACCTCAAGAACTCACCCTAATCGCTAAGCTAGCCTTAGTGAAATCGGTGCAAACGTCGAATAGTTTTAGATTAAAAAAATCATTTTTCGTTCGATCGAGGTGAGTGATCCGAGTTGATCCGGTCTGACTTTTGTACTTGCCCTTAAATATGACACAAATATGACTTAAGTATGACACAAAACTAACATTGTGTTGTAATGGTACAATGTGTTTCTGTTTTGAACCTAAATTAATATTGTTAATAATAAGTGTTGATCCAAAACGTTGTCTCTTTGGAGTGTCTCTTTGGGTTAACTCTATGATCCAAGGGACTTTAATTCTGGCTGGCAGGTCCACACAATTTGTACCTCCTCTGTTGCATCGTCATCTATCTCATCATTTTTCTAGAAACAAACAAAATATAAATAGTTACAGTATTTCTCCCGTGAGGTGAAGCCAGACACTATTTGAATCAACACATGACCTTTAAATTGAATTGTACATGTAGTTTGAATTTTAAATGATTCACTTTAACAATGAATTATTGAAGCAAGAATGAAATCAAATTTCCGTTAGTAAATTAATTATCTTCAAGAAGTGCTTTCTTGTTGTGACTATAGAGAAAACATTTCTTACACCCAGACTGCCAGCTGTGACATAACTATTTGGGGCCCACAGTTTTAGCTAAAACTGCGGGCCCCAAATAGTTATGTCACACTCAAAATAGGTCACACCTTAATAATATTTTTACACCTGTTTCCTAGAGATGCATTACCGAGCAGTTTGTATACGTACATAGCGTAGGTGCTGTTTTTTGCAGAATGTAGAATTGTATCTAGGTATATATACAGGTATACTTGATTGTATTGTTAAACTCCCTGAAGAAGTGTGCGCTAGTCAAACGAAAAGCGTAGGAGATAATAAAAAGTTTTACCACTCAAGTAGTTCGCAGACGCGCTGCTCACTGGTTTTACTTTAAAAAAAATTCAGCCTTGCTTTGCTTACATCTTGTTTAGTCAATACCTTCTCTTTGATGCTGTACTCTCCATGTTGCTCAACACCAAAGTCAAAGACATATCGTCCAGGACCATAGGGCTACCAAGTAAAAATCATAACTCAATAATTTTATTGGAATAAAATATCCTGCATTTTCCTCATCATCTTTACCAATCCGCTCTTAGAGTGGCACCAAACAAGATGGTTTTAAGACGTTTTTTCCAGTAGCAACCCTCGGACCAGAAAACAAAGTGAGTTTATGTCCCATGAACAACAGCAGTCGACAATAAGTATGGCATGAATGTAAGGGGTGTCAAAATTAGCCAGCTGCCAGCGAAAATGAACATCTACTTGATCAGCCAGTTAATCTACTGGGTTATTTGTCTGTTTCTCTAGAAAAAGATGGAAAAACACACAACTCACCAAATTTTCGTGAAAGCTTCCCAGGTAGATATGATTTGGTAGAACCAGTTTACCAGGTCCATGAAACTTTCCATCCTTCCAGTTTCCATCATACTTTTATAAAAGACCAAAATGAATTTTTACTGGTATGGATAACAAAAGAATCAATCAGGTGTCTTAGTGGGTGGGGGGGGGGGGGGGGGGGGGGGGGATGCAGGGGTGAATCCAGGGGTACAATGCAGTAAGTGATGCCTCAACAGTCAGCTACTCAATTCTTTGATGCACCCCTCCTGGATCCGCCCCTGGGATGTTGCTCCTTATGGTGGGCTAAAGAGAAACGTTCTGCCTATAAGGGATAGCTTTTTCTGGCTGGAAATATGTTCAAAGTAAACTGAAGCACTTAAGAGCTGTCCAAGTTTAAGTTAAAAAAAATATGTTGAATGAGAAACAATCAGAATGTAAGAACTGCTCAGTGGCCTAATATCTGATCACCTCAAAAGCATAATCAATGTCACTTCATTTTTTTACTAATTGGAAAACAAACTTTGAGTCCAGTTGCAGAGCATTGGTAGATTCCTTTTCCATGTCTTTTGTTATCTTTCCATTCTCCTTTATACATATCACCATTAGCATAATGATAAGTTCCCAAGCCGTTGCGCTCATCATTATCCCAGCTGCCTGGAGAAAAAAATGTGTATTTAGAGCTTGTACTGAATTGTCATTTGAGTTACGTTAATAATTTCAAGTTTTTTAAGAAACTGTTCCTCTTTTAGTCTTCTCAGAAATTTGATTAACCATTTGTCCCCAGAAAGTTGGAAAAATAAAAAACGTCACTATTTCATGGATGACCTCCAGCCACTGCACACCAATCGCTGATAGTGTACAGTCACTCAGCCAATCGGATTGCAGCATTTGCATTGGTGTAATAGAAGAAATCTACTAAATTTTATGGTTATTTTATCTTAATGTTTGTGTGAAACACCATACCTTCATATTTCGACCCATCAGGATACTCAAATACACCAGAACCACTTTTATGACCTAGTTCATAAAACCCCTCATATTTGGCTCCATTTCGGAACAAGTACGTGCCCTGAAAAAAGGAATAAACTGAAGGCTATGTGCATTTCTGGTGAATAAGCTTACATTTCTAATATACCAGTCATTTGAATTCCCCCCCCCCCCCAAGAAAAAAGGGGGATAGCCAGGGCAAAGCAGGGGTTTTCACCTTGTTTTCAGTCGATGTAGGTTTCCTGTAGTTGGGGAATGCTTATTTTTTCACAGCTTTGCTATGCAATGTGGGAGCTGAGCAGGGATTTGGCAGAGATTTCACTCGTGGTTCAAACATGGAGGTTGAACAATTGATTTACAAGGTATGATTTTAATTGCTTAATATCAAGCTTTGACCTGACTTCAGTGGCATGAAAAAAATCCTGTGAAAGCTCCGGGTGTTAAATTATCTTTTTTCATTAATGATTTGTGCTTGATGTTTAGAGGGCGGGGAAATCTACTCTGATGATTTTTCCTCCGCAAGTGGGGGCTTTCAATGCATTTCACTGACAGTGAAAGTGAATGCCTCGGATATCCCCTATGGGGGGGGGGGGGTGGAGTTGTCAAGTGAATGGTGCATAAGATCAGATTTTTCTTATTTTCCTTTCTGTTGCGCAGACATTTCTCTCAATGACGGTTTTCAAAAATGTAGAGGCAC
>Ga0126337_10000378_pt1 | contig 21662 bp, 12 predicted proteins | sample DipCmetagenome_FD_92527 | JGI IMG/M metagenome (GOLD analysis project Ga0126337, IMG submission 92527) | Coral microbial communities from La Bocana,Puerto Morelos, Mexico - Diploria C A metagenome | ecosystem: Host-associated > Invertebrates > Cnidaria > Coral | place: La Bocana,Puerto Morelos...
GTGTGAAAGTCTCAGTGGATATGATTAAGACACAAAAATAATCAATGAATAAAATACCAAGCGTGATACTCATGAACTTTCAAATAAAACGTTTTGCTTTATAATTATTGTAGTCAGATTGAGTGTTAAGTGTAGGTTTTTGTCTTTGATGAAGAAGATTTCAAAAAATTATTTATTATTTTTATTCTTAATTGCTTATCGAAAACCTTAATTACCAGTACTCGCCAAAGTGGAGTTGAATAGTGGTGGATATTTACCAAGCCGCGAAGTGGCAAGGTAAATATCCACCACTTTCACTGACACTGAGATGAATAATTGTACAGTATATACCACACAAGCTGAATAACTAGCAGACCAAAGGGTAACTGTACTTCTTTAAGAGTAACTTTATTTGAAACGGGAAGCCATTTTGTTGTTCTTTGCCTGCTCGGAGGTGAATAGTACTCGGCAAATCACTTCCGAGGTCGTCAATCAGCGTGTATTAAAAGCACTATTCACTTGTGTGGTATATACTAATAAAAATTATTCAGAACTAGTAACTGAATTGGAACTTACATGTATGTGTGCTAAATCATAACCTTTGAAGGGATCTTGATGAATCATTGAATGTGTGCAAAGGAGTCATTTGTGTAATTGTAAGTAGTAAAAGGGCTTCTTAAAGAATTATTATCAGCAATACGCAAGTACGTATTTTCTAAATGCTTCTTTTTTTGGTATTACCCTCAGAACATTAGGAACTCAGCTACATGATGAAGTCTCAAAGCAAGTCAAAGCCTTTGTGGAAACACAGACAAAAGCAAGGAAAGCGGTAATAGTTTCCCACTTGAATTTTATGACTAGCTAGGTGTGTAAATTTGAATTTGTGATACTATGAGTAATCAAAGGTAATTAAAATACTTGACTGGTGGACATGGCAGTACTGTCACCCCCTCTAAAGTGATTACTTTTTCATCAATTTTGAACCCGCAAGATCAGCTACAATCACAGGTTTATGGTCACTGATCTTTTGTTCTGGGAAGCCTAACTCAAATTGTTCTATTAATAAGTTAATTATTTGCAAATGAAATCTACAACTTGCTGATGATTGTTATGTATGGCACAAAAAATGTTATAGGGTCTTTGGAACCTTTTTTTTAAAAACATTTTGAAGAGGGTTCCACAAATAACCATACTCTCACATTCCCTTTTTCATGTAGGTGGAGGCTCTAGTAGACAAATCATACAAGAATTTCATTGATAAACTAAACGATGCTCTGAAGGTAATGTAACCATTTTTGTTGATTTGTCCTCTTTTAAAAAAGAGATAAAGGTTGAAAACTGATGTGGGAGTGTCATGCTGTAAGAAACTTTCCATTTGAATGAATTCCCCTGCAAAATTTTGATTGAGATTTTGGCAAGTTTTTGCCGAGATTGATAGGGTCGGCTCTGATTGCAGAGATCTCAGATTTATTCTGCCTTCTTCAGATTTTGAATTCGGCAGCCAAATACTCACCAAAAATTTTGGCAAGATATCATAAAAACCCAGATCCAGATCGGCGTCCAGATCCTCATTAAGATATCAAAATTTAGGAAGCCAAAAATATAGCAGAGAAACTCTGAGATCTCTGCAGTGATGGCAAGATCTAGGTGAGATCTCGCTAATCTCGGCAAGATCTTAGTTAAAAATTTTGCACAGGCAGTCACAGGGTTGTCATTAGAAGCCGGTAGCCGGCGGAAATCCGCCAGTTGTCAGAGCATATTGTGCCGGCTACTGTTCCTGGTACTTGCTGTAAATAATTTGAAATTCATTTTGTAGAAAATCAGCTATTCCTTTTCTGAATCAAAATGTATGATATCCTTGTCATGTAGTCTGTTTATGTTGTGTAGTCTGTTTATCGGTTGACCTTTCCAAATAAAAACGCATGTATTCTCCACTGATTATTTCAAAAGTCGAGCAAACAAAAATACAGCAGCGGTGTCATGTTTCTTTCACGGTAAATTGCGTGACATATCTGCAGTTGAAGATGGACGGGCGAAAGCGATCAGGATCATATACATTACATGATTTTTTTTCGAGTTCTGCGAAATCAAAAAAGAAGAACCCTGAAGATTGGGAGGATGATCAAGGTAAGAATCACTTCCTTAAGTGAATAAAGTAATTTTATTTTAGGAGAATTTCTCGGGTCCGGCGGCGGCAAGAAAAATCACTTACAGTACCGTTTCCGCCAAAGAAAACTAGCAATAAACAACCGTGTAACAAATTTTAAGCAGCTGCTTCTCTTTGTAAATCTTTACAAGCAGTGTTGTTTGACTGCTCGTTTAACAGCTTGAATTACGAATTACTTCTCATTGAATGCACGGCATTGCTAATTTAATTTTCAAACAGACAAATTCATCGAGAAAGAGCTAAAAATGTAACTAAAGGATCGGTTCTTCGGAAAGTCGCTGGAGTTTCTTTTGCCGTCTGTTTCGAAACCTCGCTTTTTTTTCACAATATATCTTTTGCCTATTTAGTCGACAAGGACGGTAACACTGTGAAGAAGATAATATAATTATTTCGTGCATATTTTCTTCAGTGTTTTGTGGGTGCCGTATTTAGTCTAGATGTGGCGGCCTTTTTGTAATTACCACAGATTTGCATGGAGATAAACTAAACGATAAAACTTCAGAGGATAAACTGAATGAAACTTGTACTACTTAAATGTATGTAACCATACAGGACTTTTATATTTAACTTCCCTGGGAAGAAAAGATAGTGATTGTGACGTCGACGATGTTGACATGATGCCTTATTTTTCTAAATTACATGACTTGGTTGTGATTTTGTTGTATAGAATAGTCTGTCAAATGAAGCATAAAGAACTGAAACAATCAAATTGTTTGTAAAATTAGCACAGACAAAGGACTTTTATCTTTTAACTGTACCTTCCCAAATCAAATTGTTTTTGAATCAAATTGCAATTAACTTTTAAAACGTGACTAGGCAGTGTGATGTAAAATAAGACTGAGCTAAATTTGTCAAAGAACAACAAGTTGAACTTTTTAAGTGGATTTTTCACTGAATTTTACCATAATGAACATCTAAAAATTCCCCTTGAAAACATGCTCAGATCGCAGGAAATGGCCTCTAAGCAACTGTATATTTCAAAAATTTTCTAGGGGGGCATGCCCCCAGACCTCCCTAGAAGGGTGCGCTGCACGCCCCAAAATGCACGCTTCGTGTGCCAGCTGATCTCATAGCCAGCTACTTTATTGACATCAGACGGCTACTATAAATTCTAATGACAACCCTGGGCAGAGCTGTTGGACACACTATACCATGGGCCTCAAACTTGACCATTATGCTATTTTCTACATGCTTTTTCCATTTCTGGCATTCTTTGAGTTATAGATCATATTGTTATAAAAAGTAGGTCACATGATGGCTTAACTGCAAAGGGCTGATTGAAGTTTATAAACTAAATACAGTCAAACCTCCACAGTTACGACCACCTCTCCTCAGTAATCAGTTTTCCAAAATACTACTAGTTTGGAAGTCAAATCACTATATCTGAAACCTCTTGTTGGCAACCACCTGGGCTTGATGTTATGGGTGTTCACTTGCAGGAGGTTTGTCTGTAGTATGCTTTCTTCCCAGGAGTAGGAATTAATATTCATCCGCTTGTCCTGAACAAACTGTTTACAGCTTTTTTACTATTTAAGTTGAAAACTACAATCTTTGTCAGAAGTGATTGGTACACCTACCCCCATTCCCCCATTCAGTGGTGGATAGTGCAATACGCGCAAACTTGTGCAGCACATTGCAATTTGTGAGCAACATTAAGAGGTGGGAGCGGGAGGTGGGCTTGGCAAATGTGTCAGAGTACCAAGAATTTGACAAAGATTGTAGACAGCTGCATTCTGTGTAGACCAGGGTAATCCTCAGACATTTTGAAGGAGGAAAAAATAAAGTGTACATCAGAACAGTTTTCACATTCTCTCCTCCAAACTTTCTATGTGAGTAAATCTGGTCAAAGAGATGTATGGGAATAATGTAAAAATTTAAATGTTCATTTCAGTCATACATAGTTTATTATGGTTATTAGTTTATTACACAGCTTATTGCATTATTTATTAAGGTTGTTCAGCCGTTTTTTCAGAAAATTTCAGTCCAACCTTAGCACTCCATTTAATTTCTTACTAGGCAAAACGTGGTGCTTACACTAAGACAAGAGAAGTTGAAGTTATGTTTGAACAGGTTGAAGAAGCAAGGGCTGGCAGAGGTAGTAAAGTACTCTCTGAAAAGGAAATTTCTAAGGTGAACTATGATGAAAATTGTAACATGAATGATTATTGCAGTTGTGTGATCTGCAACTGAAAAGACCCTAGTCAGCCTCTGTCATTTTTGATGACATAGCAATTATTCATATTGCATAGTGAAGTGAAATCCTTAGAACCGCTCTACTGTAAGTTGTGTACCTGAATGTATGTTTAATTATCTTTTAGTTTAGTGGTTTGACAATGATTTGCTTTGTTTCAACATGCCTTGAATAAAATATTATAGCCAAACTCTCACATGTAAACCAAAAAACCAAAAAACGCTGTGGCTCAGACTAGCTAGGACCCTTTAAGCAGTTGCAAAAGACAAAGCTGAAGTATACTGTAAAGTATATCCTATATTCATTTTTTGGGGGGAATTGAACTTTCAGAGATCAAACCAACTGCCAGTTGGCTTTATAGGTCAGTAGATAGTGCATTGTGGCAGCATCACAGGTCGTAAGTTCAGAGCCCTTTTAAGCATGCTGTTTTTTTTTAAGACTTTATGTCTACACACATCACTGTGATGGCCTTTCATGTATTAAATCCTTTTTTTTTCACTTGTATGCTGAGTGCGATTTATATCTTTACATACAGAAGTGGTTAAATTTTGATTTACCTATTTAAGTTGATATGAGGAACTGATTAGAGAAAGAGAACTATGAAAATTAAAATAAATTTGAAGAGAAAAGTACCAGTGTAAACAGTTGTAGGAACCACTCTACAAAAGTGAGGTTTTTGCAAAAGTTGTGGAACCTTCATTGGTACCTGACAAACCCTGTATATTTGTTAAATTCTCTTTATCAGCACATGTAGAGACAAGCAAGTTATACCAAAATGCAAGATTTATCTTGCATGTGTGAAACTATTTATAAAGAAAGGCTTTTTAAGACCTTCACATACAGTAGATATCGAAGAATCATCCCTTTATTCTTATGCCATTCAACAACAGTCCAATTAAATCAGGTTTAAGGTATTTGTGATACAATCCTTATGAGCTGTGTTAGTAACAGAAGACACCTTTAAAAGCAGAAATGGTGATGATGATGATGACGGTAACAATGACTACAATGATCTGTATTTAAGACAAAATAAAAAAAGTATCAACTTACGAGCTTAGAAATGAATTGATTACGTGTACAGATGGATGTCAAGTGCAAGAAAATGACAGATGTTTCTTTAAAAGCAGGTGTGTGTTGTCAAAAATGCTATTAAAATATATATATATAACATATAATTACAACAGATTTCGAACTGATCAACAGTAGACTTGGCATTTTATTACTATTAAGTTTTGTACTACACATCTTGAGTGCAGCACTCGTTGGATAAAATTGCCAAACATATAATTATATATTCAGTAATAAGATCTCTGATACCTAAAACTCAACCAAGTCTTTGTTATTTGGTTATATCAACTAAGTTGAAAATGTAAATTGGCCACCGTAACGAGTTATAAAGCTGACGTTTCGAGCGTTAGCTTGTAGGCTTATTACATATTACATCGTGATGTGACTGTTTTTCAAGTTTTTGTATTACCCATTTGTAGAAAGAAGGATCTGGCTTCTGAGTGTATCTAAACATATTCCTTCTCGTAGTAGCTGTATTTTAGATTTGAGCTTAACTAACCCTAACCCTACATGTCATTGCTTTGTGACAGATAAGGAATATCGTGAACTGTATGAAAAAACTGAGCATGCAAGACTTGGGTGGGATGCTGCTATGTTAAACTTTTGCCAGGTAAAATACTTGCATGAAATTTTCTCAAGTAATGTTTGCTTATGGGTTGATTCTGTCTTGCAAACATAAAAATAATTTTTTGCTATTTTAAATTATATTGGGTTTTCAGACTTGTGAAAAGTTAGAAGAGGAAAGAATAACACATTTGCGCGAGATGTGCTCATTGTATAGTAACATGTTAGCTGCTGTGATTCCTCAGCTTCAGCAAGTGAGTATCAACATACCAATCTTAATTCTTACATCATAAATGTATCTGAAACATTAACAGTGATCTTTCAAATTTTACTAACAGTGGCTCTGACTTGAAATATTTGGAAATTGCGTATTAAACTTTTTTCAGAACTTATTTAGAAAGCTAATTAATGAATGATAATTTGCTGGTTTAGTATTTATATATTATTGGGTGTAAGTCTGCTTAGGCCAAGTAGTCCATTTTGCTATCTGAACTTATCCTGTTTTTTTTAGCATTAATTAAGTAATAAGGAGTATTTCTACCCCCCCCCCATTAGATTCTAGTTGGCATGCTAAGCCATGGATATTTGCTCTAACTTATGCGCTGACCATTATTCCAGTGCATCATGTTCTGAAATATGAATGGGGTATTTAAAACTAGTCAAGTTGAAACTATATATCTTTTTGACAGAATTATGAGAATGTTAGTTCTGAAGTATGGAAGATTAATCCCTCAGAAGATGTTATTACAGCAGCTAAAACAAGAGGTGAACCACGAGGACCTTCACAACAGATCTTATATGATTGCTATGTGAGTACTATTTCTGTCAATTTCAATCAATATCTGGTTCAATAAATCAATCCTCTTTTAGTGATTGTCAGTGTAAAATTATGGTTGATATTTTGTAGTATACGGTTTTGAGCATTTTGTGACACGACAAATTCAAGTAAAGGTTGAGATAAGCAGCAACTAACACATGCACAAGCATGCATGGTTAGACATAAAATATGAATAGCTAGATTGAAGTAATCACTGATTAGAACTGTATCGTTTATTCAGGAGGAGGATTTAGAGACTCCTATGAACTTTGACAGAAGAAGAATTGGGCTTGAAACAAAGATCCAGCTACTCTCAGAATCGCTACAGAAAGAAAAGAAAACAAAAGATGGTAGGACACTTCCTTGTGGTACATACAAGTAATCTGAAACATTTGTAATGTTTAATTCAGCAAAGTGGACATTTCAGAAACTTGCGTGTTGATTTGTGGTTTAACTTTGCTTTCAACTAGGTATCACTTCACTCTACGAAGCTTACACCTCAACTCCTGATTACTGCAGTGAAGAAGGTCATCAGGATGTTGCTACTCAACTTGCACATGTAAGCTTATGTATTTTTTATACCTTTTTCTTTACTCAGTTATTTATTTATTTTCTTTTATTTTTTTTACAGGTACTATCTATAGTGCAGACAGATCGATACATAATTTATTATATTGATACATAACAAAATTTACAACAATTACCTTACTTACAAAGTACACTGCATTACTCAGTTGTTTTAACTTCACAGTCAATCAGCCAACATGTAGACTCAGCCTCTCAAATTATGCACAGGAAAGAAAAAGTGGGCAAAGTGAGTGTGAAGCATATGTGGGTGGGTGGTGGGGTTTGCTAGCGAAGCAAGGAAGAAGAAAAGAGAGACTTGAGATAAAAAAGTTCCTCCCCCTGTTATTGCCTAGTTACTAACAGCTCCACCCCTTGACATTAGGGGGCTTCTGCTTCTGCCAAAGTCACAAGTTTTTTATGTGCAATGGACATTTTTTGGAGTAACTTTATTTTTCTATTGAATACACGTTTCACTTTACAGGCAAATGCATTAATCAATAGTTTGACAGCAAGTGTCAGTAAAGTTCAAGCTGTTTTGGCAGGCCTGAATGGTAATCACAAACCAGATGTTTGGTTAATGCCTTACATAACAACCACCAAGGACAAACAGGTTAGATAACATAAATTCAAGCAGAGTTGAACATGACTGTGCTTGCTACATGTACACTGTTTCTACAAGAACTTTTATTTAGCACAAGAAATGGACCGTTTACACAAAGGACACTTGCCCCAAAAGTAATTCTATACCTGGTCCAATATTCATATATCAGATGTCGCATCGTACAGTTGTATTAATTTTTTTATTGTGTACAGGGCTTGTTACAGAGTTATCTTAAGATTCCACTTGATCAAGTAGCTACGGTTGACTCTCCTGGTGTACAAGATGAGAGGGACAACAAAAGTAAGAACACTTGATTTCAATAACTCTGGACTTCTTAGGTGCAGATCTTAGAATGTTGCTGATATACTTGATCGTGGGTGAGGTTTTACAAATTCGTTTACATTCTTTAATAGATCTGTATTTAACAGTAGGTATAAAGTCTGCTGTTTCAGTGTTTTCTTGCAAGCTGTTGTTGAATTTAGTGCCATAATGTGTACAGCTATTGAAGAAACTTTTCTTTCAATTGATTAAAACATTTTTCTTTAAACACTGTATTCATTAAATTATTACCTAGTGATTCAACAAGGATGAGGATGTAACTCTTACTAAATATGCATGTCTACTTGTGGAGCTGTTCCATTTTACTTATCGTGTCTAGCAAATTAATGTCATTTTTAATTTTAGTTCTCTGAAGAGTAAAGGGATTGATTGATTGATTATTTTCTGTTTCTTTCGCATTAATTTACCAGGTGATGATGAATTTGATGATTTTCCAGAATCACCCGGTGAGTGGCATGTAACCATAATAACGATAATAATTACCATTGAACCCCTATTAAGCAACCACACTCTGGGAATAGAGGTGTCTGCTTAACATGGGTAACACACTTAACAGGGGTTGGTGTACTTTGAATAGTCTTTAGATAAGGTTGGTTCCTTGGTGAACAATAATGATAAATGTGTTTGAATGTTTTTAGCAGTTGTCATTTTCTCTTACTCTTATCTGTCATTGCCTTTTCCAAAACAAAGCTAGATTACATGTTAAATTTTGATGACCCCTTAATTGGGGCGAGGAAAATAGAGAACTCCCTCGTCGGGACCATCAAGAGATGACTGCAGCAACTCAACAGAGCTAGCCAGGTTTTATTAGCAGTACATTTCTAACTATAATAACTCTGATGACTGGCTCCTTAATAACGGGAGGCCACTTAAAGAGGTTCAACTGTATACACATTGTTGCAGTTGATGCTATCTTGTGCTTTAGGTAGAATAAGTAAGGCATATACTTGACTCATCACAATGTTTAATTACTTTCCCCCAGTAACCTCTCACTCCTGTCAGAGACTCAGAAAAAGCTGGGCACAAGTCAGAGGCACAAACAACATGCACTCTTACTAAGTTCAATTTATTGATTTGTAAGCCATGAGTGACATTTCGTTGGTCTCTTAATATGCTGCTTATTATGACTTCCAAATCACTGTCTTGTTCCAGGGATGGGTCAATGCCGTGCTCTGTATGAATATAAGGCTGCTCAAAGTGATGAACTTGACATTTTGCCTGGAGACATTATCATGTTAACAGCTAAATTGGATGGTGGTTGGTGGCAAGGAGAGCTCCATAATAAAACAGGAATATTTCCAGCTAGCTATGTTGAAGAAATTGGATGACTGTGAAGAATGTGGGCAAGATCATATCAATGCCAAAGCTAGCACTGGGAGGGAAAAAATGCTTTTGCATTTGTCCCTGTTTTCAGAACATGGAAGTCAAGAAAAATGGAACTTGTCCAATGTTTTCGTCTTGCAATGCCTTTGATATGCAAGTTTTATAAATGACTTGCAGGATTAAGTTATGAAAGCTGCTGCACAGCACAAGCTGAACTATGTAGGCATGATAAAAAGAAGTCCACGGCACCATTTCCTCCATAAAAATAAGCCATTGCACCAACATACGATGAACAGTAGAGACTCCTACTGATTAATATTGTTGGTATAAAATAATTTTTATTAAAATATATATACATTTATGCTTTTATTACAATCCAGTTTGGAGAAAACATTTTATTGCAAAGGACTACTGAAATATAAAGTTGAGATTTTGTGATTATACTCTGCCAATACACATTGTATACAAACATCAGCCAAATTGGGCCGCAATTTTCCAAAGGGACAAATTTTATTGTGATGTATTTTAAAAGCAAGTCTTATTCAAAGTAAAGATCGACAACATAAGAGGTTTCCTAAGCCACAAAACAAATGTCTTTTAGCAGTAAAACACACTTTTTATAAACATGCAAACATACTTATTAGTATCTCTTCTTTTTTAATTTTCAATTTCTGATGAACAGTGAATGAATGGACAGAGAAAAATTGTTAGTAGTATTTATTTGCCAGTACAGTGTGATTCACAAAACAGTGGGTTGTGGAAGATATCCCGAGCTAAGGTTGCCAATCAGAGCAGAATTAAACACTGTTCACTGGACTTAATTTGTATTAGTCTGTATGCAGATTTTTTTTTACAGCTACAATGGTTGACAAGACCAATACTGATTAAATAACCCAATTGCAATCAGAATGCTTTATTTTGTCTAATGTAATTTTTCTATTAATGGACCAGATAAGAAAGTATGCAATAATTTTGTAAATATTGAGCTGATGGACCAAATAGCCTGAATTTCAGCCATCTCATCAAGTTGCACACTCTGGTGGAGTGCGTGACCCAAGGAGACCACTGAAATCCAGGGTATACCTTCAAGTCAATGGGGTTGAATCCCTCACAGATATTTTAAAAGTCCGACTTTCAATGGACATCTGCATGCAAGCTAGATAGAACTGCATGAAGTTAAATAATGCATGGAAAAAATAACTGGAAAATGTAATTTGCATTTATTTCAGTAAGAATTCTACTAACATTGCTAAATAATTTAACAATTAAATTATTAATTTTGCTCTCAATTTCTATGAGTTGATAGTTTACCTTCAGCCTTATCACCTCATAGAAATCTTGAGTTCATAATCTAATTGTTAAAGATCATTCAGCGATTTGTTATGATGTTGTGATGTTGGGTCAAGAAGTCACAACTTATTGAGGATGAACTTGTTTGCTAATTTTATTTTGGAGATCTGGAGAAATAAATTTTAATCCTCATGCCTGTATTAGTTTTGCCTTACTATTGTGAACTATGGAAGAGTAACAGCATTAATTTTAAAACATCGTTTGTTTCTTAGTTATGATCTATAATTGAAGGAAAAACGCACAGATGTCATCATGAACAAGTTTTCGAGTTTTCATGTTTCTTTATTTTATAGAATAAGCAGATTCCATGTTTCTGCAGGTCTGTTTAGTAACAGATCGCAGGAGTCATTTAAATGTGGTAAGAACATCAGTGACACATTTACCTAATGCCTCATGTGCCATTTTTTTGTTCTTACTGCATTTTGTTGTCATCCATGATCTACTGGTATTACTGAGCGGACACATGGCAACATGGAATGTATTTGTTAAAATTTGTTGAAATTTAGCTGTAACTGTCTGCCTTACTTACACGGTGGCTGCACATAGTTTATGTGTGCTCTTGTTAATGCGATTCAGTAGTGCATACAGGGGTTGAAAAAAAGTGTCGATACTGCAATCATTTTATTTGGTCAATGACTCCACTCTCTGAACAGAGTGTATTCACGGTTTTAGTCTTTTGTAAGAAATTTATGTTAGAAAAGGTAACGATGCAAAGAACCCTGCAATTCACAGATGTTTCTTTTTTTCTGAAAGAACCCAATTAAATGCAGTGCATGTGTAGTAAGTAAAAAATTGCAGCAAAATGCGGAATAGCTTTCTCGAATATCTGCCTATTTGCCAAATACCACTGATTAGGATTTCATGAAATATGACACAAAAATACTTAAGAAAATGTAACTGGAGTATTAAAAAAAATTGAAATTTAACAAAGGAAATTCCAGTTACAAATTCCAGGAAGAATTAAAGATCTCTTTGTTAAACTATTATTAAAATAGCACTTGTAAGCATTGTCACAAGCTTATTACATGCAAATGCATGTTGCTATTTTTGGGTACCAAGGGTTTTTGAAAGAAAAGTAAAGGAAGCGCAGGTATCAAAAATTGTTCAGCCACCTCAAATGAATCAGTTGAGTGGGCTTGTATAAATTTTTAAGTGGAACTGTCTTTGATAAGACAGAACATTTAACTTTGAAACCAGGTTACCTAACTGTTGAACACTTTTTTTATTTTAAGTTCTCACTCCTGAAAGTTAATAGTATTTTACAACTATCCTTTCGTGCTGTTTGTTATATACACCTGGACCATAGGTCTACTTGGACTAAGATGGCAGGCCACTATGTTTGCACTATGCTTATCATAAGTTACCTAAGGGTCAATGACATCACCAGTCCGAACATGTTACAACTCTAAGGGGTCTTAATATCTATGGTACAATCATGATCTGCACACAAACGTTTTTCACACGTTGGTTATGAATCAAAATAGTTGGTAACGAGTACGAAGCATAGCTTTTCTGACACCTTGTTCCAGAAAATGTCCACACACAAGAGCTGCATTTACACTAGATTATTGCAGTGCAATTATTCACAAGTGATCACCAGTTGTGCTACTCTGGTATTTTTACAAGATCTTTAAATTTTCTCCTCATGCCGATTACAAACACAGAAAAGTTGTTTGTTGTGTTGAGTTTGTCCACCATCTCAGTGAGCCCTTCAATCTCTGGCATACAATCCTTAACTGTGAACATGAATTGAAAAACCAAATCAATCCTCAAAGTAGAATGTTGAACCAAACTTCTGCACTAAACAATGTGTTTCTGTAGGCCAAGATAGAAAATATTTACAGCTGCTACTTCAAGTTAAGTAGCATCATTTTCCTCTAGACTTTTAAAGTTCATTTTTCTCAGCATACATTCAGAGTGAGCTGATCGCCAATAGGAAACAATTTAAACAGGTATTGTCACATTGATCAAGTAGATTCTCTGACATGCAATAGCATAAGAAATGTACAGGGGTATTTTGAAATCAAGGGTGATTACAGGTGGGCTAAGTCTGCATACGAGCCAATGAACCCTTTTGGCTCGTGCTTATCTCAGGTTTCTGTAGCACAATTCTCCCCCCTGGATGGGATGTTAGTACACCACATTGTACAGTGCACTGGTCAGCACTGATTTCCCCAGAACCCATTATACACCTGGGTGGATAATAATAAAATTTAATAGTACATTTGCATTACCATTGTATTTGTCATGATTAGTAATGGCCACAGTGAAAACAAAAGGCTTCTCTTCATCCATTGGGTCTATGTACTTGAACACAAACTGCAAATGCTCCTCTGAGAAATGGAGAGACAAATCCATTAAAGATAAGATGACAGTAGAAACGACTACAGGTATGAAAGACATTTAGATGAAATGGTCCCAGAGAAGGGGAGCTGAGATTTCAGAATGAAATTTTAACCCAGGGTCAACCTTTTTTGTGATCATCTTCTTGATCTGCTGCTTCCACAGACATGATCTGGACTAACTCCGGATTAATTTTGTGTTTGAGTTTAGAACCCATCAGGGCAGCACTCTGGTTTGTGAAGCATGAAGTCATTAGCAGTAGGAGTATGCCTACTGTCATGGTTATCCTAGTATTTAATTGCTGGTACCCATTCAAACTCATAGCCTAGATTGTTTGAATGGTGGATAATGCTGCTATCTACTGGATAAATCACTATCCAGTGGATAGCGCAGTTTGTTTCGTGGATACTTGTCCACTGCAGAGAGATTCAACTGGTGGATAGCATTATCCACCCTTAGAATACCAGCATCTACGTTAACAAAGACACTGCATGATTACAGTAGTATCATGAACAAAACAAAACTTGCAGTGCTCAAAGCAGGATTGCTTAATACAGGAGTACAGCTAACTAACCATAAGCCCACTGCCAAAAGAGACCAAGAGAGGTAAAGTGCATACGTTGTTTACACAAATTATAAAAGTTTTGCATTTTTTTTATGACAACATTAGAACAAAGATCACTCTCAACTTAATTTGTATATTAGCATATAATGGGACTTCCAGATAGTTCCAGAACATATTTATTTCCTCCCTATGGAAGGTCACTGGAAATCTCAGTAGCAAAGGTGTCACAAAGACCAAAACATGACTTGCAAGTAGACTCTTGACCAGTAAACAGGCTTGCTGCACAAACATGGGAACATACTTCACCCCCATGCCCCCCCCCCTCAACCCCGACAGCCCCCTGTCCTCATTCCCTTCACCATTTTCTTTTTTCTTCCAAGCAGAAAGTCAGTTATTACGGGTAGACTAAAAGCAAATATGTAAAACGGGACCTACCATCAACCTTCTTAAAGGATAATCCCAGCCTTTCTTTAAAGTATTCTGTCCCTCTGGTAAATTGTTTGATCTTGTACGAGGTGCTTTGTTCCTTAGCAGAAATTTCTGATAAAGATAAGATGATCATTTTCCGATCAGTTTACAAGAATCTAAGCGTTAAGACTTGGCTACCTTTCAAGCAGAGGTTTCCCTATAAATAGGTGTTGGTATATACAAAAGTAGAACTTTGGGTCATGGGCAAAAGAATTTTCGGTATTTTCTTAGGTTAAATATTCCTTTTTTTGGTGGGGGAGGGAAGAATTTTAAAGGACACTCATTACTTTGAGTCTCTTCTACTAATAATGCTTATGTTTACCTTCCTGTTGTTTCTGCAATCGCCCTTCAGTTTGTTCGAGATGTTTTTGGTTTTGATTCTTTTTCTCCACTAAGCGTTCTGCTGTTATCTGTAGCGCTCGGAGCTCTTTCTCTAGATTTGCAACTTCTTCAGCCCTTTGTCGCAGCTCTAAAGAGTGAAAAAAATCTGATCACTCGCGGAATAACGTTGAATGTTTTGCATTGTAAAGTGTGAACCATAGATTGTTCTAGTGTTTTTAAAGCCACATTTTATTTGTTCCGTACCTTCCAAATTTTTTTCACTCTGAAGATGATATTGATTAATCGTCTCCTCTAGATGCTTCATCTTCTCTTTGAGTTAGAAATGAAGAAGAAAATTAAATTTAGATTGACAAAATAATAGACCACTTCCGTGGATCATAAACAAGATTGTATAAGTACCTTTCTCTTCAATCAACATGTTTTCATGGTTCTCTTTATCCTCCAGACGCGCTTTTCGAAACGATTCACCAGTCCATTCGTTGAGAAATTTCTCTTGTACCTTCTTCAAGTTTAAGCCCAAATTCTCCAATTCTTCATTTGTCGTAGATCCCATTTTGATGTACAGAAATCTTGCGATAAAAAGAGGAAGTTTTTCGCGGTGATATTTCAATTTTTCCTTCCAACCAATGAAGACGCTGGAGAAGATCACGTGATATGGGAAAACCGCTGGACCGTTATTACTCACTCCTCGCTCACCTGACCTTCTACTTTACTTTCTTTTCTGGCTTCTGGAAATATTTTTTAGTCCTTCGATGACTTAAATAGAAAAAAAAAAATTATTTCTCCCCTAAACGAGACATGGATAACTTTATTTGTACCCATATGACACAGCTAGCTTCATGCTTCTGACGAACTGTCCAAAATGAGCACGGGAAAGTGGCAAGTTTTGTGGTCTCCAAACCAACAAGACAAGTTCATCACTTATGGCAACGAAATATGTCTGTACAAAGTCACGAGATCGCAGGTAATATGGCAAATAATATATTTTGAAAAAAACGGAATACCACACTAAATGGTTTTGATTCACTTCCTTTAACTTTTATCTTACTTTATGCAAGATTTGTCTAGACGGAACTAAAACAACTTTTGGGGAGGGGAAAGTGGGTGGGAAAGTATCCGTACAAACACCTTGAGAGGCCTCCAGCAACCTTGCATTATAAGTGTTAGGGCCTGTCTAAATGAGAAATGTTTGGTGACCAAACACCATCAAACATTGTTCGGTAACCAAACCTTTTGCCATTTGGCTGTTTGATTGTGTTGGTCGTGTTTGATAAAATATGAAGACCATCAAACATTTGATCAAACAACTTAAAACATTTCTTTTGTTCTTGTAATTTGGTTATATCAACTAAGTTGAAAATGTAAATTGGCCACCGCAACGAGTTATAAAGCTGACGTTTCGAGCGTTTTCGAGCGTGAGCCCTTCGTCAGAGCGAATTCGCTCTGACGAAGGGCTAACGCTCGAAACGTCAGCTTTATAACTCGTTACAGTGACCAATTTACATTTTCAACTTAGTTGATATAACCAAATTCCATTATCACCCCCACCGACGCAGCACCACAGTTTCTTTAGAAACTTTCACCCTTTATTCATAAGTTTGTTACTGTTTGGTACAAATAGTTGTTGACTTTGGTCAGATGTAAAATAATATAAAAATGAAATATCATATCAATAAATATCAATATATATTTAGTATAACATAAGAACCTTTTTTACCATTTTCAACATTATTTATTACAGAATATTCCAAATAATCTATTTGTCCCCAATTTCACTTGGCTTTTTTAATGCGGAGGCCTGACTTGAATTGTGAATTCTGTCCACTGAAGTCAAGAAAGTATTACTGAACATCATAATGATATGAGAAAATCTCATTTGCATTGACTTTCAACACACTTAATTGACATACGCGACGACAAAACTAGTTTCATCAGTAGCTATATACTGACGAGGTCTTCTGACAAAACTAGTTGCTCAGTAGCAATAATAACTTTGTGACCACCAGTTACCTGACAAGGGCTTATGTCAGGTCCAATAAGCCGCAGTATCTCGAGAAAATTTTCATGAGTCATTCGTATCATTTCACAGTAACCTGGAGTATCTTTGATCATCAGTTCCTATACGATATTATCCTTTCTCTTGTCTTCTCCTTATCCAGCCCCTGGTCCTCCCTCATCTACTTCCTCTTTTTCCATCCTCCTCTAATATTTCAAGAAGGATTATAACTGCTATACTCTTGGTTCGACTCTGTACAACGTCTGAATCAGAGTTGTTTTTCTGCCGTGCTACAGTCGAACCGAATTTCATCTGAGTTCAGCACAGTAGAAGCATGCGCTCTAAATTGGACCATAAGCAACTCATTTCAATGGCTGACCTCAGCAGGAGTGCCTCCTGAAGTTCTCTTTTTGCTCTTAATGTGCAATTCCCAAAAAAATCCATACCCACTCAATGGAAAATCAATGAAATTCTGCGGGGAGGGGGAAAGTCTCAAAAACCAAACTATGTAATGGAAAGTATGAAGCTAAACATGAAATTCTGGGGGTGGGGGAGGGTCAAACCCAAAGGTGGAGAAGGTATGTATGTATTCTTGAACAACACAATAATTGACTCTGTCTTTGTCCTCTATTTTACAGGAAAGTCCTCCAAAGGCTGCTGGTGGAAGAAACCAAGGTATTGGTCTGTTGCTTTATTGAAAGCTACTCCTTTTGACTGGCAATAACATAATAGTGAAGATGTAGAATGAAAGGCATTTGTGATATAGAGATTAAGTATGTTCACAAAACAGTAAAACATGGTTTGTCTGCAACATTGTAAACCCACAAAACATGGTGGTTTGACCAAACAGAATGCAAGAGGTTTCTCTGCTACACAATACATTTTCATGTTTGTTTGTTCGTTTTTTTTTATATATAGTGATTCAGCTTTCTGATGATACTTATGCATCTCTTTTGTCTGTCATGGCTGATATACAATATCTAAAGGTAACTTATACAATGCTTATAATGGAAGGTGATCTTATCTTAAAGCACTTGTTTTTGAACCAACCAAACACGCACACCTGCAACCCTGGACAGAAGTATTGGAGAGAAAATCGAAAAAAAAACCTACATTTTCCTGTTATAAAAACTAAAATTCAAGATGTTGTTGAATGAATGGTAGTTATCACTTTTACTTTTGCACTGTTAGTGGGATAAAATTTATTGTATCTGTTCTTTTCAGACCAAACGACATTAAATGGGATTGGGCAACTTTGATGTTTTTTGATCACGTTATGCTGGGCTAAATTTAAAGAGTCTCAGCAGTTTTCTTAGGGTTAGAACTTTTTAACACTCTTAGAGCTCCTTAGTTACACTGCTCATATATTTTTTGTATATAGTGTGTAGCATGGTACCCAAAATCTGAACCAGAGAACTTGTTAGCTGTTGGACAAGCAAATGGCAGAGTTCTAGTTACATGGTAAGAGTATGCCGTAAGTTGTATCACTTCATCAGAGCTTTCACATTTTCCCCTTTGACAGGACGTTCTTACTACCATGTATCATGTTCAGCAAGGATTATACAATGCACAATGTACAGCTGTACAAATTGGGATTCTAGAATGTGACCATTGACTATACCAATTGGTATACTACATCATAACATTGTGAATATGTAATCTATTTCTATGAATTTTGGACACAATTGTCTTGCAAAGATCTGCTAATTAAAGTCATAAAATTGCGACCCCCTCCTACCTAAATGTAGGATATGGTTGACCACCCCCACAATTTTTCAATTTCTTTTGTGAGCTGCACATGAGATATAAGACTTAACTGCACATTATGCTGTGCACTAAGAGCTGCAAAAAAGGTATGCTAAGTGATTATCGGTCTGTGCTACTGCAAGTTTTGATAAAATTTTAACAGGGTGGTTCAGGGCTGTCATTAGAAGCTGGCAACTGGCTCTTTTGACCCCGGGAGGGGGTACTCCCTATAATGGCCTATACGGGGAGGCTCCGCCCGAAAGGGGTACCTTTTTCAGGCTTTAGGTATATAAAAGGGTAGGGATTTCACAAGTTTAGGTCTATGAAAGGGTAGGAAAATCTTCATTCGGGTATTAAAAAGGCCCTTGAATTAAAACAGATCAAGCAGACGCAACTTATGACAGTTTCATTTTCATTTATTACGTGCTACGTGAAAAAAGTGACAAGAAGACTTCCTGTTTTAATGATTTATTCGTAAGTCTTCTTAAGAAGGTATATGAAAGGGGTGCCTTTTTCCAATAAAAGGTATACGAAAGGGGTGCCTTTTCTGAAAAAATGGTATATAAAAGGGTAAGGGGTTGGACCTTGGGCGAAGCCTCCCCGTATAAAACTTTTTTGAGTACCCCCCCGGGCTTTTGACAGGCTACTGCAAGTATGATAATGACCAAAACACCATAGCCATAGGGGGTAACCTTAAGGGGGGAGAAACTTAACTGCAAGTCTGTTGCTAAGAAAACTTCCACAATTCCATTATTCGGTTCCTTAACTTCAGTTGGCATCAAAGTTTGTCTTCTTTGTTCAATTCACATTTCTTTTAAATGTTTCGAACCACATCCATATTTGGTATGTCATGTGACCAAAATAAAAAACATCTAAAAACTCAGACTGAGTGGATTGTTTTCAAATTATAACAATACTTTTTTAATAAACACAGCAATATCGACAACTTGTAGCATGCATTTGACAAAAAGTACAATATTTCGAAAATTATAAATATTTCAGAGGCAGTAATTGCACTTTTTCTTGTAATGCTTTCCATCAGTCTATCATGGGAGCATTTCCTCCTACAGGTTATGATCAATCTCTACCTGCTCCACGAAAGAACTGTTCACGAAAGTCAATATTGTCTGAGGAGAAAGTTGGACTGTGCCAGTGCTGCTAGTGCCAGTCTTCAACTGAGCAAACCTTAAAAATCTTTTCCCCTCAGATGAAAATTTGAAAAAAAAAATGAAATCACAATTGTTTTTATTTTCAGCATTGGAAATGAAAACAGTCCAGCAAAAGCAGATTTTGGTAAGAATCAACAACTCACTGACAATAGTCTTAACTGTTTACAGACACTGATTAACCCATTGATTCTCATGCTGGCCATGACAGGGGTTGGCTATTGTTCCACTTCTGACATCATCACCTTTGACCAAAATTGGCATCATATAATATATATTATAATGTATATTATACTCAACTTCTACTGGAGGTAAAGACCTTGCCAATGATACCCAGATAAGAATGATCGGCTCAAGGGAGCTGTAAAAAGATGAGAAATAGAGAAAAAGGAAAGAAACCTGAAAATACTGAAGACTCCAAATGTTGATTGCCTGAGCAAAAATGTCATGAAACATGGTGTTAGTGGAAAGAAAGGCATGTCACCATGTTGAAAATGTCTTTTTAGTAGGTTAGAGCTAATTTGGCTCATATTCAGGCTGAAAATCTCCAAAGTGTCAAAAATGCATTTTTGGCAAAAAGTTCCTGGAGTCAATGGGTTAAAGTTATAAATTAAAATGAAATGTGAATGAAAATGAAAATACGAAAGATCATATATTTGAACTGAAGTAATGATTGATCATTGTAGTTATACACACAACTCATTATCAGTTGTGAAATAAAAAAATTCAGGCCTGAACAGGATTCGAACCCATGACTTCTGCGATACTGGTGTAGTGCTTTTCCAAATGAGCTATCAAGCTGACTGGGAGCTGGTCACATTCTGAGTTCATAATAAACAAGTAGAAGGTGAATAATGCAAATGAATACATGTATGAAAGATCTGAAAAGATCGGAAAAAGATATGAAGTCATAGATTAATTTATTATTGCAGTTATACACACAACTTGAGCAGTTGTGAAATTAAAGCCTGAGAAAAATTCAGGCCTGAATGGGATTCGAACCCATTTCCTCTGCGACCTTTGCAATGCCAGTGTAGTGCTCTTCCAACTGAGCTATCATGCCAACTGGGAGCTGGTCACATTGTGAGTTCATAATACACCCATAGAAGGTGAAGAGTGCAAACGAATATATGAAAGATCAAATAAATTATTTGAAATGTGAATGACTTCATATCTTTATCTGCAATTCTAATTTTTTGAGGCTTTAATTTCACAACTGCTTAAGTTGTGCGTATAACTGTGATGATCAATCATGACTTCATTAAATGTGATTGTTGACATAAAATAAATAGATGTTTTAATTTTTTAATTATTTTAATTTACAAGTTCCAAGGCATTCACGGCAATGTAACAGCCTTGCATGGAATCCTGTTGAGAGCAATTTGGTTAGTAGAACTCCAGTTATACATGTATATGTAGTGGTAGTTGAACTGAGTGGAGTAAAATTCAGGGAGTAATCACACAAGCTTGTAGTTGTAGTAGTTATTAGAATGATTACTCCATGGATTATCCGACACAAAATTCAGTTACTAATTAATCATATAAATAGCAAAGTTTGAGATAAAAAAAAGTCTTTTGAGAACTTCCTTTGAGCAAAAAAAAAAGTCAAAAAATGCAGAAAACACCAAAGAAGGAAGCCAATAAACCACAGGTAATTTATATGCAAATGGCATAGGCATAGGCATCCAATTGCATGGAGACCCAATCATGATCTTGAGAATTTTGTTACAGAAACGATTAGTGCATCAGTGCATCACTGGAACACAAATCTTAATCCTAGAATAATTAATTTTCAATGGTTTGTCAGAAGGGAGAGGGGGAGTGCTGTCCAGTCCTCTGGGACATGTAGACATTGTAAATTGCATGATAAGCCCGTCATGAGGGTGTCGGCATGTTGATAACCTGTTAATGGGAATTTTCTTTTCCTGAGGAAACAGGGAAGTCAGTTACTCAAAAGAAGTCTGCATGTCTTCTATTTTTGTCTTTCTGTGTAGCCCTACCCCCCCCCCCCCCCCCCCCTCCGCCGTCCTTTTTCTTATGTTTTTTATAACAATTTTTCTTTAGAACCCA
>Ga0126337_10000379_pt1 | contig 21657 bp, 12 predicted proteins | sample DipCmetagenome_FD_92527 | JGI IMG/M metagenome (GOLD analysis project Ga0126337, IMG submission 92527) | Coral microbial communities from La Bocana,Puerto Morelos, Mexico - Diploria C A metagenome | ecosystem: Host-associated > Invertebrates > Cnidaria > Coral | place: La Bocana,Puerto Morelos...
AGCCCGAAATTTCAGGTGAAAGAGAATTAAAAAATTTAGGACTTTGAAAGAATACGGAGAATTGTCGGATATTTGTTCTACATAATGGTAGACGAAAGGAGTTTGCATGCCTTGTGTTGTAACCATGGATTTGGTTGTTGATTGTGAATATATTCTCAAATTTTCGAGGGAGGATAGCGTTCTTAAACGAGAACATAAACTGACCCAGATGCATGAAATGAATATCTAGAAATTTTCTTAACGTCGTTAAGTAGCAAGTGTTTGTAAAGGAAATTTTAAATCTTGCGACTTGAAATCGGAGAAATTAAAACCATTCCCTTCTGGTTGACTAGATTACTGACGAGAATGTCATGTTTTTAGATTTTCGAAACAATCTTGATGAATTGCCATTGCCGTCCCGTGTATTAATTGATCGCATTGTGGGATTTACTCGCCATGACGGGGAATGAAACGAGATGTTGTCGATGCCGCGAATTCTGATTAAAGAAACGTCGTCATAATGAGCAAGCGGATATTCCAAGTTATCTAGATAATTAGACTTCTTACACTTAATTAAAAAGTGTCCATACATCTCCATGAATGCTTCATAACAACCAGGAAGTCGCAGTGTGTATATGACAGGATTGGCAAGCGAGCTGCTGTACTGAAGAACCTTGAACGCAAGAATCACTTCATATTTGATATCCACACATGAACGGCACGCCCAGTATGCGAAGTTCAGACCAAAGAAAGGACCCCAAGCCACCAGAAAACAACCAATCACTAGCAAAATTGCTTTAGCAATGCGTGTCTCCCTTTCTGCGCCTTGGGCTTGTTGATGATTGTGATGAACACTTTTTGACGCAATTATAAACATTGCAATGTAGACGACAATAATGACTGATAGAGGCCAGAGGAAAGAAACCACAGAAACGAAGAGTGTGTAATAAGGCCATGTGGACGCTTCTGTTACTGTGATACAGCACAGCGCTACTGATACACTCCATACCAGGGTAATGACATAGAAATATGGCTTTTTAGAGGATATGCGATGCAGGAATGGCCATCCTACTGCATAAAACCTTTCTATACTTATCATCATTAAATGCCAAATGGATGCTGTCGAACCTAATACGTCGATTGTGTTCCACAGAGTATAAACAAAGCTCGGAAATTCCACTGAATTAGCGAGAATGTAGATAAAAGAGGGTACTCCAACGCCACCCACAATGATGTCGGAAAACGCAAGATTCACTAGAAAATAGGCAGTGCGCGTGCGCAGTTTATGTTTTCTTAGAAAAACTGAGACAATAATAATGTTTCCCAAGACGATACTAATAGAAATGACTGAGTAGATAATACAAAATGTAATTTTTATGGCGGCGCTTGTGCGGACCAGTTCTTGAAACGTCTCCGTTGTATTGGTTCTGTTGGAAGCAATCCCGTGATCCCCAGATGAATTGGTGGTGGTATCCATCTTTATTCAGAGGAGACCTTTCAGTGTATAGAAGTCGTGTAGGCTTCTCGTTGCTTATGCTGTAACGACTGTTCTCTGGCTTGTGCTTATCTAAGAAAGTAGAAAAGGAAGGCGAGAATCGTGCCTCTTTTAAACAGCCAAACCGCGAAAGAGAGTCAAACCAGTGTTAATTATGGTTGGAAGAGACCCGTTGAGTCACATGCTCTCTTGTGTTCGCTGCAACACAAAAAGAGAAATCTCGTTCATAGATGATCGCATGTGTTTAAAGGTAAGTCAATTCAAATTATTTAAGGGGGTTTCTTGTTTTATGTGTCCATTACTTTGGTACGCTCATTTTAAAAATCAAGACGAATATATCCTGGTGTCGCTGGGCTCGGTTGTTGATTTAATTTCTTCTCCCATGTTGGGAAATAGGGCTAACTCGTTTATTTCGGAACAAAAGCATCAATTTGTGATTATCTGTATGTTTTAAGAGAAGAAGACTTCACGTGTCTCTTAGTCTCCTCATGTTTGCAGCTGCTCGGGCGCGTCTCCTTGCATCGAACGATTGTTGAGATTTAGTATTTAGCTCATGAGGGTTTTCAGTTTTATATCTTCTGTAGACCATATGTACCTGATGAGAGATTTGGTTTGATTCACAAAATTATCTGGTAAACGTCTTGAATAATAAAATTCTTACCTTTTTGTTGGTGTTAACTTTAAACATATCTTTGGCTGGAAGCCCGCATCATAAATAGAATCAACCTTCAGTGGGGCTTTTAGTGTCATAGAATATCAATTGTTTTCACCTTACAGCGAACAAACAACTAAGACAAACAAATATGACATATTAAGGAAATCAAGGAGTTGTCAAAACTTAGTTTTCTTTCGCGATGTCACGGCTACTAATTTGAAATGACTACTGTTTATTATATAATTTTGAAGAAGAACACTCTTGCTAAAGTCCTTTCTTTAAACTTGAATCGATTGTCTCCAATTTCTGAATTAAGTGTTTAAAAATCACAATTTTACTATGGGTGTGAAAACATTAGGCATTTTCTCAAATGAAATACCTTCTCGAGTCTTGACCATATTTAACCAAAACGAAAATTAATTAGTCAAGAAAAAAACTCGGCTATTTTTAACTCATACATATATAATCCGAACACAGTAAACAAGCTTTGTCATCTGGCTGTGCTTTGTGTTTCGACATCGTTCAATTAGCATTTTAAATGCTCGTGTTTATTCAGCCGTCTGCGTCGTATTCGAACAGAGCAAACTGTCCGCCACCTTCACCAATTTAAAAATTATCATCGATTACTGGAGCTGTTAATTTGATTACAAATTTAGTGAATACACAAAATCACTTCAGCACATTCGTAGAACCAAACGATAAAAATCTGTATGAAAACTGATTCGCATTTCAAGTTTCTGTGATTTTTAATGTGCGATGATCCTGATTATTTTTTTTTGCAATGTTTGTGTGCTCTGTTTACTCAGAAGATCTAGTTAACAGATGCTATTCAAAACATTTCATTTATTTATCTTCTCTTGGTTACTAGACAATCATTCTTTAGTAGACAATTATTTTTAGACAACATGAAATCGAGGGACGTTTCTCTTTGTATCGTTTGTGAAAGTACTGCAACTCATTTGAATGTTCAAAGCTCCAATGCACATTGGCCAAAAACTACTTTCTTTACTGCAACCGGGAACAAGCGAACCGTCCACACTAGGTCTCACTTTTCTTAGATAGATATAGTGTTAAATAAAAACAAGACACGAACAAGAGCATTTGGAAGAAAACCACCATGAACATAGAACAGAAAGGTCCGATGGTATGAAAAGGCCTCGTTGTGCCACGTGTCACTTCAACGGAGAATAAAATTGCCACAAAAATAGCCTCGAGCTAGATACTAGAGAACTTAAGCAAACCACACGACGACGACGGCAACGAGAACGTCACCAAACAAAAGGTTTACTGAGCAAAACAATGGCTGTTATAAATCTTTGTACATTTCTTTGCTGTCCTCTGCAAAACAACAACGTGAAATGACTACGGTTCTGCATAGTCTGAGGAACGCGAATAACGGCGACATATTTCCATTTGGAACTGAACACTCTTATTACATATTCGCCTAAGCACGTATTTAGAGCCATTGTTGTACTGAACAGATCTGGACAATTGCGAATTTCGCTGAGAAAATACGAATTCATGTTTGACTAGGCGTCGTCCTCGGTGTCTCCGTGGTTTCTGCGTTCCCTACTTTTTTATATAGATTGTTGATTTGAACATGCTCCGCAATCAACTTAACTGAATACGAGACTGCGAGCTTGGTATTAAGGCTGGTGTTCACTAGCGACAAAGTCGTAGTCGGAGTCATGATAATCAGAAGCGCAGAACGATACGATTTAGTGAAAATTAAACTAACGGAGTCGGAAGCAGAACGCCGATTCTGCTTATGACTCTGTCTCTTTATACGATCCAGTGAAAACTAGATTGTCGGAGTCGGAAACAGAAGCGGAAGAATAAACCAATCACAACTGTTTCCTCATGTACTTTCTGCTTACAGCATGAAGAAATATTCCGACAAGACAACTTTTTATGAGTGAAGTTTTATTCAACGTCCTAACGGTTCTCTCTACAAAGTTATACTGCACTATGAATAATAATTTTTAGCGCGATCTTAAGCTAATTGAATGTGAACAAAGAACGGTCCATCTAAACAATCGTCGGCTAATTGAATATGCAATAGCGTATTGCAACAACAACACTCGATTCCGGCCTACAGTAGGAATTTGTCGGTTCTTCCCCTTTTGCTTCCGACTCCGACAATCCGTACGCTTGGGCTGGCTCGGCAGGGTTTTAAACCGTACAAATGAATGATGGCAAGCAATCCCAAATGACTCCTTTAACAGATATGGAGGTTCACCTTTTTTACTAAAGTGTAATTATGATTCTAAACTCTTAGACAAACAACCTCCTCTCTTTTATTGTGAAATGTTGGATTATTTTAAGGAACTGCGTACAGGTCACCCTGATGTCTATAAAAGTGAATTCATTCTTTGGAATAACAAGGAAATCACGATAGAGAATAAATCTATATTTTGGGCACATCTCTCTCAAAAAGGAATCTGTTTTATTCAAGACTTATTAAATGAAAACGGAAAATTCTTGTCTCTTGATGATATACAAGTTAAATATGACGTTCACCTGAATTTTCTTTAATATTTTCTTATTCTTATTTACTTATAGCTGCGATTCCAAGTTGCTTGAAAAAAGCAGCTCAAGAAATTGCCGTAACAAAAAGAGATATACTTAAAGTGCCACTAAAATCAAATTATCGATATCCATTTTTTTTTTACATTTTCGCACACAATAAGTCTTTCCGAAACATTTTGCCAAATTTCAAGCTATTACGAAGATCAGAACTCACGTTTTTTAGACCTTTATTTCCGAGAATTTACGGTCGCCATTAATTTTCCTTGTTCCAAGTCTTGGTCGAGAATTGGATTAAATGACGTCATACTCTCAAAAATACCTCACGGATTGAAATTATAATCACAATTAATGTAGAAAATTGCACGAATATAAGGGCAACGTTTTTTTGTTATTCTTTATGAAAATTCTCAGAAATAAAGGTCCAAAAAACGTGAGTTCTGATGTTCGTAATAGCTTGAAATTTGGCAAGATCTTTCGGAAAGACTTATTGTGTACGAAAATGTTAAAAAATGGATATCGAGAATTTGATTTTAGTGGCACTTTAAGGAACAAGAGGTTTTTTACTTTTCTGACAATAGATTATTTTCCTTGACCAAACTGAGATGTAAGGACTACTACAATTTATTTCAGGAAGGTAAAATTACAGAGCCCACTGCTGTTAAACGCTGGTCTAGCTTCTTTCCTTACTTTACCACTAACTGGGAACAGTCTTTCAGTACAATTTATAAATCGACTAAAGACAATAAATTAACATAACTTGGTTACAGGATTCTTCATAGAGTTTTAGTAAAGAAAACAAAGAACTTAAGAAATTCGAAATCAGAAATGATGATCTTTGTGATCAGTGTAAGACTCCGGATTCACTAGAACATACTTTTTTACGATGTCCTGCAGATGTCAAATTTCATCATGAAATCTTATCATGGTTTAATGTATCCCACAATACAGTTAATAACCTTTCCCCTGAGCAAATTCTGATGCAGAAATATATCCCTTGTCCTATAAATGATAACCTCATCTACTCATCCTGTTTATTAAAAAGTATGTATACAGTTGTAAAATTAATGTGATGGCCCTTAATTGTACGCAATTTATAAATAATTTAAAAACACAAAGGAAAATAGAAAGATTAACTTGATGTAATTATTATCTCTCATAGCCTTCTCACGGGTAATTAACTAATAATTAAGTTAATAATAAGAATGGTAAGCAATGATATTGTAAATTAGTATTAGGTATGTTAATGTAAGCAATCTCCGTTCATTTTATTTTATGTTCTATATATATATATTTGTTTTTTGTTCTCTTCCTTTTTAGTGTGTTTCTGTATTTTTTGGTATCTCAATGTCATTATTGCAAATAAATAAATAATAACAAAAAAAAAACAGTAAGCGACTGCGCGACGCAGTCGTAAACAGAATCGAAAGAAATGGGAACGTTCTGATTCTTCCGATTTCGATTCCAACAGGCTTATGATTGCACTTATGACTTCAATTTTCGATTTTCACTATCACGTAAGCGCTAGCGCTCTTACGACTCCGACTACGAATCCGTCGCTAGTGAAAAACAGCCTTTAAGCCGGATTCTTATCACCCCGACTTCCATCAAAGTGCAATTTTCTAAATGCTATCAATTGTCTTCATTTTTTACCATGCACTTGAATAATTCTTTCCGTGTGTTGACATTGTACTTCTAGTCCAGTTTAGACGTTGTAATACATTGTACACGTCTAAGCCTCTTAAAGTGGAATTTCATCTTGTACAGGTTCGTCCTTCTTCAGTATTGTTTTAACTAGGGTGCATGAGTTGTTTGCTGATTGAATACCTGGAATTTCCATAACGTGTAGATCATTCCGAGATTCTTCATTAATGGCATGAAACCTGAAAAAACACCACTGTACTTTAGCTCTCAGATCAGGCACTAATAATATTACTGCCACAGGAATTACGGCAGAACTACTGTACAGGAGGCATCTTAATCCAGTTGATATAGAAAGCTTGTAAAGATCGCAGGAAGCACAGAAGAAGTTCAAAACAATGACAACGTGGTATGGCAAGCTTGTGAAAAAATATGACGAAAACACCACAGCCATTGCTTTGCTAATTGCAACGTTGTTTTCTTGTGAGGGAGTTAACTCGTGTTGGAGCAATCTCAACGGAACTGTTAAGAACACAGCACAGGTGACAAGAGCGGGGAATCCAAAAAAGGAGGTAGAAGACACAACTGCGAGAACTGGCGCCCTAGTGAAATAATATATGATTATCATAACTGATGATAGTGAAGAAGCAGCCAGCCAGGGAGAGAGGCCTGCTATGTAGGTGATCCGATCTGCTGCCGTGCGATGAACGATTGGCCAGCTAATCGCACACGTCCTTTCTGTTGCTATTAAAACCAGATGAAGGTTAGATAGTAATCCATGAAAGACATCAAAACTGTAAACACATATATCATTTAGTTCGTCAAGATTCATTAAAGTGTTGTTGTTGTGTTGCTCTATTAGGATAAACAACCACAGTGGGATTAAAACAATAGCTGTTGTCAGGTTTGCGAGAGCTTGACTGGATAATAAGTGTCCAAGTCTTGCAAAACACATTCGATCATCAGGATTGAATGGCTTCCAGGTGAGAATAGCGATGTTAGCTGGTAATGCAATGACGCATATAACACAGAGAAGAACAAAATATATCCAGGTTAAAACAGGATCTAGACTTGTCATGGTTTCTTCTAGCACTGTCTTCTACTACCTGAAATAAATTACCCAACAAAAAGAAAAACGTTAGTATTCTTAATTTCGGTGCAATATTTCATTAACTGCAAATTAAACTAAGCTTTTTAACAGCTGGGTCAGCTTCAGATTCAGCTTTGTCCTCCTAAAACTATATTGCTTTTCTTTTTTTACAAGCGACAATCAGTGAGCAAGTAAGAACTCGGAGATGGAAGAAGCTGGGCCATATCAGTGAGAATCAGTCTTGAGACCAAAATCCCAAAATAGCACTAACATGGGCACCACAAGACAATCGCCGAAGAGGACGGCCAAGAGATTCGGCGACAAACGGTGAATAAGAACATCTCGGATACAAGACGTGGAGGAGGTTGCGGCAAAAGCCCGAATTGTTTGGAGGTAACGGATTGACGGCGCCATTCTCCACGAGGAAAGAAGGGAAATATGATGATTTTACCACAAATCCGGACTCTATCAATCCTATGTGCTGCGACATCAGGCAACCCGATTTTAACAACTCTTGTTAAAATCTAATACACGTCATAATTATTACTGTACAGCTAAACTTAAGGACGGTGCCTGTTAAATACAAAGGTCTTTTCGCCAGATTAGGACCATGTCGAAGAAGTCGATCTTAGTAAGGTGTATTGTACGCATTTTCCCGAGATAATTAGCTTTGAATCTCACAGATTTCTTTAGATTCGCCTTTACATATAGAAAGACAAACACATTAATGAAGGTCTTCAAATTATATGGTAAATAGTAACATAAAAACCACTTTTGGTATGTCTGATAACAAAATCGCGGCAATAGCGCTTTAAACGTCTCTGAACAGCTCCATTTTCCCCACAACCAGAAACTAATCAAGTATGAATAGGTTCATTCGACATAAAATTTAGGCGGTAGCCACCGGTTTTTAAAAGTTAAATGAGTTATTCTCATGCATTTTTTAAGGAACCTCTGGACGCATTTTGATGTTTTTATTCGGTTGCTTACCTTCTGAGGATATCTAGGAGAGATTTGCCGATCGCGCGCTCAAGGCCAGTGTCCTATCTTATCCCCTGCACCCTGCTTCTGGCTGAATATAGGTTCAAAAAATGAAACACAGAGGAATGTTTTCACAATGGCGATTGCATCTGGCTTTGAAAATCGTTTAAATCCAAAAACAGAAGCAGAAGGAAAAATATTATATATAATGCTTACGTTGCAAAGGACATTTTAAAATGATAACAATTGTTCCTACCAAGTAGACAGTCTGCGGCTGCACTCACTTATTTCTCGTTGTTTGCTTGTCTTCTGATATTTTTCCTCTTCTTTGAGTCTTTCAAAGTGGCTTTGTTTAACGTCCGTTATTTGTTTTTTCGATATTATCTGAATAATTATTTATTCAGGGAAATCTTCCACAGAAACAGATCACGTTTTTGATAATATAACTGATTTTAAATGAATAATTTTATTTTCCTCTTCCTCTTTACAGGTCGTGGAGCAAATCTATTGATAGATATGTTTTACAGCCGGTATAGCGCAAACCTATTTGTATCATGGTGTGGCCGAGACCGGTCCAATTAAAATAACACACCTCAAACCACAGGCTACTTAATAAGAATACAAAAGGCTTCTTGCTAATTGTCCAGATAACGAAGGAGATAGCTCTTGCAATGAATGAACGAGCTAATTAATCAGTCTACACAAAACTATAGCATAGGTTGGCTAAGGGCTGCATACAAATGCAGAAAACACAGTTTCGACCACTGTGCAATGGCATGATATGAACTTGTTATTTACAAATCCAATAGTCGCTGTTTCCTGCTTTGGAGAGAAGAAATATTTTCAAGCTACACCTGATCATAATTAAACACCTTTTGCTTTGAAAATGAAGCGTAGCTTTTTTTATATTTATTGTAACTTAAAGTTAAGTTGCTACAGGCGTAAAAGTTGGCTAAACTGAGTCGTATTTTTCAATTGCGGTTGGAACACGAGGCAGGTGCCAAACTCACAGTCGTCAAAATTATTCAAACATTAGCGCGTCCCGCACGCAGAGACTGCTGTCGCTGTTTTTTCGTAAATATTGATGAAAGAAAGAAAACCAATGTCGATAATAAAGTTATTACAATAAGGGAAAATGATATAAAAGGTTTATTGTCACTGTCTAGAACTGGAAACTGCTGAAATTGCACTTTCTCCTTCTCGTTGTTATAGGATTCTGTTATTATTCATAGCCCGTTTCATAATGTCACCAAGTTAGGAGAATTATGCTCTGATACGAATGATGTTTGAACTTAGAAATATGAAAGGAGGCCAAATAGACTGTTACTACAAACACAACAGCAATGTGCGGTACTAGGAGAATTGTATTTTTATTTAGAATAATGTACATCATATTCATTTATGAAACCAGAAACAAGATAGTGATAACAGGAAACTCCCAGCTTTTAGTAAATTTGGCAATTAGATGGTTACTCTACAGACATGTCGTTACGAAACATTCACAGGATTTTAAATATTTCTATGTTAGCGCATAACTTCACAAAAATAAATTACGTGTATCCATGACAACCTTGTTTGTGGTCCTGCAACCAGAACAACAAACCTGCCCTACCTCCATTATATGATTATACGAGTCTTGGCAAAATGTGCCTTACTTTATAGTCTCAGGTGTAGATTTAATCACCTGCGAACTCCGCAGTCATGACAAAGGAGAGCTGTTTCCTCCTTTTTTGGACTGATCAGCATTGTGCAAATCAAAATTAATGACCTTTAGCGTTTAAGGGAGAAAGGTAACTGGAGGTTGAACGTGTGTGGTTGCATGATTTTAAAAGACCCAACAGAGCTATTAAATTACCCAATCTACGAGTAATTGTAGCGTACGGCATAAAATATGCGAGTATATATTATGTTCTTTGTATTTATAGCAAGTTCTGTAAGTGGAGAACGGATGTATCAGAACATGTCATGTTTATTATTCCAAATGACGCGAGAGCTTAAATTACACCCAGTCCTATGACAAGTCTACTCCAAGATCAGAGGATAAAACAACAAATATGGTATGCAGAGCAAGGAGCACCGCATAGTGCCTTCGCTAATCGATTTATTATCATAACGTTATATTTTTAGTAATATTTTGTCAGACTGAGGGATATCTGAGGACATCCTGTTTTTCTTAGTGATCGTCAACCGATTATTGTTAAGAATAGAACTGAATGTTTCAAAAAAGGTTGTTAAGTATTTTTTTTAACTACAAAAACAGGGTGGCCCGACAAGACATACTAGACTTTCCATTTGGTTTTAATGACAAAGTTTGTTTCTACAAGCATCAATGAAGTTTTCTGTGACTGTCGCAATCTGAAAGCTGTTTCTTTTTGAGAACAGCTAATCTCCACGATAATATCTATGCTTATTTTTCCTTGACATGGAATACTGTATTTTTATCTTTTTGACCCAATAGCAACAGCTTTGTGTAGTGTATTTCCCGTTCAGCTAATATTCGATTCCCTCCACAATTGCAGTCTTTTCTGAATCGTTTCCATTTGTAGAAACAGCATTTGGTTCATTTCCACTATAACTGCTCGTCCGCTGATCATTAATGTCAGGTAGTTCAACATCTCGGCGTCGAGAACTTGTTCTCCTAGATTTTTGCAGCTCCATCGAATTCCGATAAAAAGATGAGGTAAATTTTCTTTCTTTGAGAAGAATGGTGATCGGTCGTCGAAATTCGGGCATGCGTGCAGAGTACACAACAGGATTTAATGCAGATCCACTGTAATGCAGCGCCTTGAAGAAGAGAACAACCTGTAGTGGCACTGCTGCTCCGCAACTTGCGCAAGAGAAGAGCACTAAGTTAAGACTGAAAAATGGCAACCAAGTAACGAGAAAAAGAAGAATAAGAGCAAAGATTGTGAGCGCTGTACGGCTCTCTCTTCTAACAGCTCGAGCTCTGTTACGTGGTATCTTTGTCTTATGTTTTATGATGATCCAAATCGACGTGTAAGCGAATAAAATCGCAGAGAAAGGTATAAAGAAGCCAAGCGTGGAATAAATAAGGAACGTGCCTTTCCATTCGGGGCCTTTTGGTATGAAGAAGTTAAGAGAAGCAATACCAGCGGCCGTTAACCAGACTGTTGTTAAGATTATGAAATTGATACGGGCGGATGTAGTCCGGTGACGCAATGGGAAGGCAATGGCGTACACTCGCTCAACGCTGATTGTCATTAATTGGAGAATGGACAGCATTCCAGAGAGAATATCCATCGGGCTGAATATTGTTTGCACAAGGCTTGCTGCCTGGTTCTGATTGAATAGTAGAATAAGCAAAGTTACATATAGAGGAATCGTTGCGGTGCCCACCAAAATATCACCGAGTGCCAGGCCAATCACAAAATAATTGGTTCTTGTCCTTAAGTTTCGCTTCTTTGCAAACACCAATACAATGAGGACGTTCCCACATATCGCGAAAGTGGCGAGAATCAAGTACACCACACACCATAATATCAGGTATTGTAATTCGATGAAAGGAGCCGGGATACCTGAAGAGACCGCTGTGGGACCACTTGAGTTGGTGCCGTTTGAACTGTTAGACGCCATTTCACGTAGTGGGAGACCTGCAGTGTGAGAATTAATGAAAGAGTTAGCAAAAGACTGTTCTTCGTGCAGGTTTTTTAACCCATTTGGTCTTCTTGGGACGAAGTGCTGTTACTAGACCGTTTTTAGACCATTGTTATCTTAAATTAACCCGCCTTCTTTCTATATTGACAAAACTAACTTCCAGTTGGTAATTTGTAGGTGTAGTTGTGTTGTCGCACATTCATCTCAATAGCTGTAAGACAAGTTGTTCAACTGATCATGGTTAATGCTTTCAAACTCTTTGCTGTATTCAAGGAGCGATATCCCCGAGTCTTTTGACCCCCTGAGGCAACATAGATAGAGATAGCAAATACTCAAAGCTGCCCTTAGATAAAATCAAGGAAATAGGTTTACATTCATATGAATTATGTTTTTACAATCCTCTGCAATTTTTACTTTACCCCTTTTTATAAAGTGTTTCTTAGAAGTTGTATATATATGAATTAGAAAATAAAGCTCGATCTATTTTTAAACATATTTGGTAAATTCGCTACTATTAAATGGCGAAGCTAAGCTAGAAGTAGTACTTCTAGGAGATATTTCAAGAATCATCCATGAGATCACTCTGTTATTCTATTTGACAATAATTGAAGAAAGCGGAATTGTCACATAATGCAAAATTTGCGTGAAAATAAATAATAAATTTTGTGTTATCAGTCACATGAATATGGAGCGGTTGCTATGACGAATTTTTCCAAAATATATTTACTCGTATCCTGCGCTGATGTTAGCTTCCGAATAGCATCAAGCAAAAATATACTCGTATAATCCCGGCTTTGAATGTTACACCGTGGTATGGTGGCCATGGTACGGCTACTGTCGTTACTGAGAACAACTGGCAGATTAAATGACATAAAACGTCCTTCTTGTCAAGTACAGTGTAAAAATGTCTCCTAATCTGCGACGAAGCCGAAGATTATTTACTAAAAAATCTTTAAACTTTATTCGCGATTGTCTTCCGACGCGGCTTTCGTTAAAATTATATCCTAAATCACCAATTTTGAGTAATTCTAGAATTTTCATCTCATATTTTTATAATGACGATTAGGTTTTCATTTCCCTTGGGCTTGCCTGTTTGATTTGTGTACACATCATAGGCAGATAACGTCACTATTAAAGCCAGTGGGTTTTAAAAACAAACTTATGTGTTGTGGCGTTTTTATCTTCGGCGCGGGTCAGGCAATCTTGCCGTGCTTTGCATATGATATCCTGAGGTATTTGTAATTACTCCGTCCTACCTCGCTCAGACCCGGGCCTGTTGTGAATATAGCAAAAAGCTATCGAGGTTGTAGAATTTAGTAACCAATTAACAACTTGTAGTATTTCAGTATTATTTTCAGTGCAATTAAAATTGCTGGTAGTGGAAAGAGTATTTGAAATAATTCAGAATACGTGATTCTCCTTTATTTGAGTTATCTGATTATGGAGAAAAAAAATCATCTTCTTGTGGACCGCTGTCCTCTGATTTTGTCAAAATCGGAGCTTATAACATTAAATACACCTGTGGTTTTTTAAGTTTATCCTTCAGTGCTTCAAAAAACGAATCCAATCATACTCACAGTTGTTTCACAAGTTAGAAGGAACACCCCATCGTTGAATTTCGATTAAAGAAAGGGAGCTTCGTTCAGATGAGGGAAACCGCATGTCTTCCTGAAACACATCACCGCGGGTTTCCTGTAGTTTATGAATCAATTTCAATGAAACATCGTACCTTGTCTGTGCGCAGTTCTAATTATTCCGCCTTATGGTTTGGTTTGGATCGGTCAAGGCCAGGTTCACCACCAATTCAATTAATAACTTTGTATCATTCAATGAACGAATCGAATATATATAGGTTGCCTAGTGGCGTGAAGGCATTGTTTCTGTTTACAAACCGCACGCTCTACAAATACTTAAATATAAAAAATGACATAGATTCAATTATTTTTACATTTGTTCTTGGATAATGTTAAGATAAACACACAAATGTTTGATGATATTAAGGATTGTAGATAACGTCTAGTTCATGTCTGGGATTTTTTTAAGTATCTTATTGGCATATGATATGAGAATTTTATTGGATATGAAGACAACCTAAAGGGATTTCTGAACACTAATCGAAATGGGGCTGTAAGTAGGCGAGGAAAATAACATGATAGAACATAAATCAACACCTAAGTCGAGCTTTACGATCATCGGATACTTTTGACACAAATATTTGAAACAATGTTTAGGGAAGTTTTCTCCTTAAGTACTGGTATCCAACCTCGAAAAAAATGACAATATCAAACTAGACTGAAACAAAGAATTACTGGTTGTTTTAGCAAATATAAAACAATAAATTTATTTAAAATTTATTATATTTTATCATTACAACTGTGGGCGGTCTTTATCTCTTTACAAGGGCATGCGCAAATCAGGAAGGAAAGAGAAAATTTAAAATTTAGGATTTTTTTGTATTTCAAAAGCTGATTCTGTATGTTACGTTCCTGATGCTGTAAAGTCGGTAAAATTTAGCATCCTCGAGTTACAAGCTTAACTGTATAGTGGTCTATTCCGCCATAACAATTATCGCGCCATTATAAACATGTGGTTGCTATGCAACCTCAATGCAGCATTTTGGAATTGCATCAACAATGTACGTGACACGACGTTGGCCCAAAATGCTTGCGCGAAATAATTATTTAAACGGAAAATGTTCTTGAGGAGACAAGCCTTTTTGCAAATTTGCTGGTAAAACTGACGTGTTCTAAGGAACAAAACGTCTTTTTAAAAGCCTGAAAAGGAAATCTCTTGAAACTAATTGCAGAAGAGCTCCTAACATGAAATGTGCAGCTTGCAATAAAAACAGCAACGACCTTGATTTGTGTCTCAATATTAAAATTTGTTTATTGTGTATTTCTCAAGATTTTACTGGGATTGTAACCTTTTTCCGGCAGCAGCAATAAGTAATTCAAGAGCTGATTTAGTTTTCCACACTCTACAATAACATGGGCCACAGAGGATGGAAAGTTCTTTGTATCAACAGAGAATTTAAAAACTTGCTGAATTGGAGGGACTTTTGCGATCAGTTGCTTTTAACGGTGAGTGAATAAAATCTTTAGCCTTCCTTACATGGTCTAAAATGTCCTACATTATGCGTGGCCCATGTTTATTTAACTAAACATATATCAGGTGGTTGTGGAGGCACTGGTTATTCATAAATCATCAGTTTAAAATAAAATCGTTCTTCGACTGAGAAATCAAACCAATAATATCCTGTTGAAAAGATTTTAAAACCAAGCCCATTTGATTGCAGCGGACACAGCGTCGTTCCTTTCATGTTTCGGTAAGACACATTTTGAAGCTAACATTTTAAAATACAATATCAGCTGGTCTGGAATTTAAATCAAATGTTCTTAATTGAAGCCAACGGACAGAGAGCGACATGCAGGGCTGGAATTATCGCGTTAACCACATAATATTTTTATCTTCCTATGGCGCATGGGAAGAGCAACCTGATTACAAACACTGTTCAGTCGCTTTTTAGTCACTGTTGCAATTTGTGACCGCTAAAATAACGCGCAAATAAAGCCCCACCAAACTTCAAGCCGAGCAAGTTCAGACTGAAACCGTAGCTGGTCTGGTTGTTTTGATATGAGTATGCCACGCCGAAAACATTATGTGTGCCCAGCAAAAAATATTTAAAAAGATTTTCTACGTATTATTGCAGCATTTTGCTCTTACCGTGAGAATTGGGCCTGCTAGCTGAGCCTGTAGTTAGGCAGGTTAAGTGCAGCTAATGAGTCTAACCGCACCTTATGAAACACAGCTCTACTCGTCAGCACGCTTTTGTAGTTCTTATTTAAGCAAACAACCCTTTGAATTTTCTGATGCCCAGCGGGTATTACTGACGAACGCAAATGACTACAGTATCACTAATATTGCTAATTACCATAATAGAAATCCAGAACGCTTTTAAAATCTTAAGTATTAAACTGCTTAATGCGTAAAGCACCCTATCTTCACCGTTTTTAGTCCACTCAGTAATCAGATCTCTGTTAGTGAGAACGTAATAATACTCCCGCTCGCCAAAGAACTTTCTAAGTTGTGGGATATTTGGAAATGATAGCATCTGTTATTTTAGGTTTTCAAAAGATCAGGAGACTCAAAATTGATGAATGTTATCTCCCACCCAGTGGGGTACTTTTCACTGCGAACAAAGCCTTAACTCCTGAAGCTTTAATGAACGAAAATCGGCCTCAAATATGATATATTCAATAGGTGAAACCAACACAATTTCATCTTAAGATATCGATTGTAAACTCGTCAAAGACAAGTTGCTTTGTAATATCAGTTTTGCCCGGGCTTTGGTAGGTTAAGTCAGTCAGTCTTAGCCGTTGTTGGATAAAAATGGCACTTAAATTTTCCGACATTAGGAACTATAGAAAAGAAAAAAATCCAAACAGCTGCTGCTTAATTTTCAATAAATCTCCCAGTCTTGATCTATATGGATTTTTCTTTGATAGCCCGATATCATCCCTTTATTGAAAGGAAATTTAAAGCGGCAAGCTCTTTTCTACTTTTTCTTGTGTAAATAGTTGGTCACCCGCAGTCCGGAGCAATTAACGTCGCCATTATTTTTCAAATTTTCATTAAAACGTAGATATTTGTGAAAGAAAAGTGGCGCCCACATTGAATTCCCGACAGCTATGAGTAACCAAGGATTTTTCAAAGGTTTTAAATATAAATCTTGACCAACCAAAATGCATTAGGCATTGTCAGTGAATCAATTTAATAATTTTAATTTTATCGCTCAATCTTCTTAGTTTGCGAGGTAAATAAAACTATATGATAAAGCGATTAACAAAGAAAGCAGAGACGTGGCTTCTTTACTGAGTCACAAATTTGTAGAAAAATGATTACTTTGTGTTCTAATTATGCAGCGGGCTTCTAAAGGAAGCTGAGGGGCGTTCTTTTTTGTTCAAGGCTTAAATCACACGCCATGAAGCTATGAAAATCTGTAAACCTCGCTAAACAAAGTTTATATATAAGTTGATATATATATGACCAAACAGAAGTTAGAAGTTTTTTGAAACTTTAATCAGGAATTCAGTACTTTAAAAGGAGACCAATCTGGGTTGATGTATGAACAATGTACCCTAACTCAGAGTGTAAGGGTACTAGAACAAAAGAAAATGATATTAATATCCAAGTTTTAACTATTATTGAGTCTAGGGTAAGATTATAGCACTATTTATGCGCCACCCGAGTAAGTGATCCGAATGGTGCACTATCAGCGAGCGATGGCTACCGTCATCAAAGTTAGGAAATTATCATAATATAGATACAAACGTTTTAACAAATACAATTAATTTAAGAATAGGATATTAAATGCTTTGCGCGTGAAAGCCTTCATCACAGTATAGGGGGCAGTTTGACAAAAGAAACGTGAATAGATCAACAATAGAAATCGATTCAGATACCTCAAATGCTTGTCGCGCTTTTTCTTATGCAAGGTTTACCAATTCATTTGTCATCTATTAGTTTTGCGACATTGTCATCCTCTTTTGTCGACATAAACTACCCGTACTCCCACCGCATGACTGTATCGCTTTTCAGATTTATTCATAAATTCAGGTATTACAATTGTTTATTTTTCAAGCGTCGCACTAGTTTTGCCCTTATCACGCAACAACCTATTAATCCTTTACTACGTTCTTTGATTACTGCTTACAATATGGGTGCTGTATAATCGCTACTCGAGCTGAGCATGTGTTCCCGGCTGCAAATTATACAGCACGTATGTCCCGGATGTTGTGTTGCCAGTGCAATCACCGCCACTTGTCGGACATAAATAGGCCATTTTCGCATTTTCCTGCTTTATCCTAAATTAAGTAGAAGATGGTGGTCTTCCGGTGTTTTCTAATAAGATAATGCACTTTTAAGGTCTAGGAAAACTGCTGAACGCAATCGCGTTTGGCTTCAGTGTGCACCCACTAGCAGTGTTTTTAGACCTCGAGTATTATACTGGTAAACAATGGAACTCAGTCTTCAAAGACCAAATATTTCAGACTAGATTATCCAGACAGAGTCCCACCTTGCATGAACTCACCCTGACTTACTTGAAATGTAAGACGGTGAAAAAATATTCTTAAGACCAAGAGAGTTATGTTGTAACAATTGGTTAAAAAAAAAATAGAAAAATACACTGTTAGGGGCTGTTTAGGGAAAACAAAAAAATAATTTGAAATTTGACGGTGTGGAGTAACGACTTCACCTATATAAATGATAAGAGTGAATGTCACCTTATAGATTCCGTTTATTAAATTCAGAAACAAAAATTGTTAATAACCACGATGCCACAATTCAAATCATATTTATCTTTATATTACCAAGAATAAAAAAAACACTTTTGGGCGACTAAAGAAGATTGAATTTTATTAGAGAGATAAAGGTGAAGGGTGTCAACGCCTTTTATCTTTTCATAGGAGCAAGCTAAGTAGTCATTTGTCATCAAACCGCTATTTTATCATTCTGATTTATTTTATAAATGCAAGATGGTTACAAATTTATCTTGAATACGCCTTACTAATTGCCAAAGTGATTCAAATATGCTAGAAATTGGCTTAATTTGCATAACAATAACTCAGGTATTATGCTGGATCTAGATAGATATAATTCATCATCACCATCATCACAAAGAATTCTTACTTTATAGGCTGCATATAACCACGCATTTCTCTGTGTTTATCACAATAGAAGTTATTTAATAATTTAGTAGCGTGTATTCCTTTGATGTTTTCTCAGCCAACCCACGCTTACACTGAAGATTTTTATCTCGTCCACTCACCATTCTTGCTATTTTTCTCTCCCGTTACTTTTTTATGTTTTCGTTTCAGCTTTTGAATGGTATTTCTTCATGCATATTTAAAATTATTTCATTAACGCAAGCTGCAAAAGGGAAAATTTTGCGCCAATGAAATGAAGTGGTAAATTATGCAGCAAAATTGCTGATATCAATCAAAATTTCTCGTTTTTTAAATGACTGCATAGACCTGTCGGACAACTGGAAAGTTTACTGTCATTCAAATGATTGTCTCTAAACCATGATTCACAGAAGCGCGCGTCGAACGATTTTGTCTGCGCTTTTTAATTCCAGCAGGTTCAAAATTCAATGGAAGATTTCTGGAAGAACATCTCTGGCCATTTCCTCTTGAGCAACAAGATAACGATTTGTATTTACAAGCAGGGTATATCTATTGTCAATTTTCTTGATTATACTTCTGACTACGAAGTTGTCGTCGTATAAATCAACAGTATTGTTCATAGCATCATAACAGAATTCAGTCGTATATCTACAGAAACAGTGGCAGTATTTTTACTTCAAGATATGTGATATTTAACTAGATTACCTCAACGCAACATATAGGTTGTTTTGAATTCTGTCTGCGGTTTACACATCATGGATCACCAAACATCGACTACAGAATTCAACAGCGAACAGATCACACTTAGAATTCATCGCAAGAAAGAAAAATCATCGTGTGTTACCTGTTGTTGATTAATGGACTGGATATTGCTGACAGAATAGTTTTCAACACATAACTTCTGTGACGTTTTTCCCATACTTTGCTAGAAAATTCAAGATAACTGCGGCTATCAAAGCCGATAATTATCTGATTCTCGGCCCGTAAAACACAGCAAGCGACGGCTAGTGTAAATAAGCTTCCAGCCAATATTAACGTTGTTATAATAAATGTAATTAAATTGAGAATGGGATATTAAAAAGCCCAAATCTTTTGTGAAAACTAATCTTGGCATTATTACTACGCAGGCGTAATAAGCTGTGTCAACAAACTTAATGACAATTTTGTGACATTGTAATAGGATAAGTGTTCAAATTTTATGTCGACATTTGTATTTTTAACAGATAACTTTCTGGGACTACTCAGAGGAAGTGTGCACTTTTCTTTGATTCAATGCTACACAAAAATATACCTATTTTAGTAAGATGTAGTAAAATGCAGCATTGTTCTCCTGAACATATGCCATTCACACATCTCCTCTATAACCAAATATGCGTCACACTATTGACATTTATTACAACTGTGTTGAATATTTATTAGTTTACATTCAAAGTCGGCTTTTCTGTAATTTCAGGATGAAAGCAAACTGAAGCTGGCTCTTTTTTTTCACGATTTCGCAGGAGACTAAATTCATGTGAGCCTCGGATAATTAAAATGACGGCGAGAGAAAATCTCACAATGAGATCGGAAAAGAAAAACAATGCCTTACCCTACTCTCTTGAGCAAAAACAACATCTTTGAAACAGAATTCCAAAAAGCTGTTACCGCTGATACATAAAACTTGCGGTAATAGGTTTCTAAAAGGATTAATTTTATTTTCATGCACAGAAAATGAAATAACAAACATGTAAGAAAAAATGTAGTAGAAAAAATGTGAGTCTCCATGGGAGTAGAAGTAGCATATTCAAACGCGCCTCCGCACGTCTCCTCTTAGCAATTCTATGAATTCCAATAGCAACAGCATTTGACTGTTCTTCGAACAAGCCAGTGGGATGTGTCGTGTCGGGAAAATGGAGATCGCAAGTACACTCAGGCCTTGTACTTACCTGTGCATACCTGCTGTCAAACGAAACCTGAGTCATACGCATGCGTGCTATTTGTGACGTCACCTGTGGTCGGAAATTTAAGTAACTAGCCCATCCCTGGACTTAAGCTATTGCTTAGTAACGAGTTGAGTTGAATATTGATGGTTTTCATTATTTCTTTTCATAACTTTAACCTTCGCTGCTTCTAATACAGAAACCTGTTGTACTAGAAAATAATAGCAAATGGCAGAATTACATAAACTGCATAAACCGACTACTATATTGAAGAATTAAATATATAACGCCAGCTGCAATTGATTTCTTAAGAACATGGTATTGTATTGAATAAATATTTCGTTAAACAAAATCGAAAATGAGGAATTTTAAGGGTTCATAAGGTAATTGAAAATTTCAAATCCTGACCTTTTCCATTTGGTGCTGCGGAGGTCTTAGAGATAGAAAAGAAGATGCCTTTACGACCATTCGTCCATTTCAAAGCCCTAAACTAATATAGGCAGGTATGTGATAACTATGTTGAGTTCCGTATATTCCTATTAGAAACGCAATGCGCTTTTTAAAAAGAATGGTGCCGTGCCTCATGGTAGCAAATTTGAATATAGGAAAGACACAACAAACGTTTTTCTTAATAATAATAATAATAATAATAATAATAAATAATAATACCTTTATCATTGTCTGCCTTCATCAACATATCTCACGGGTGAGATAGAAAGTTTAACCCGAGAAGAGATAAAGGATAATACATACATACATACATACATATTCATTAAATGTAGTTCAGGACTTCAGGAGTGATTCATCGTTTTATTGCTACAGACCTGTTTCGTATCGGTCAACAAGTGACCACACTCATCAGGCAACATCAACGAATGACCGGTAAATTTAAATGCTGGCGGTTAAATACAAATACAAATAGTTGCTATGATGCTGGTTATTGCGTTATTAGCAACTTCGTGCCCTCACAGAAACAGATATGTACTCAAAAACCTTAAGATAACGTAACGCAATAATCAGCACCATAGCAACTATTTGTATTTGTATTTAACCGCCAGCATTTAAATTTA
>Ga0126337_10000380_pt1 | contig 21655 bp, 14 predicted proteins | sample DipCmetagenome_FD_92527 | JGI IMG/M metagenome (GOLD analysis project Ga0126337, IMG submission 92527) | Coral microbial communities from La Bocana,Puerto Morelos, Mexico - Diploria C A metagenome | ecosystem: Host-associated > Invertebrates > Cnidaria > Coral | place: La Bocana,Puerto Morelos...
TATTATTATTATTGTCATTATTCCTTTTTTTCTCATTTTTTCCCTTTTTCCCTGCTACCTTTTTACTTACTCATTGTCAAAACTAATATCATTACATACTTAATTACAGTGACTTCAATTACTTGTTACTTATTTCTCTTTTGTTTTTTCTCGTTAATCATGTACAACCAAGTCATACATGTAGCAATTTAAATTTTTTCTAACTACTCAGCTCATTTAGTTTATTTCTATTCTGAGTAGTTTTTTTGCCTATGTCAGTTAATTTATTTTATGCTATTATATTTTCTATTAATTGTTGGCAAAATAAAATGGTTGCTGTTGTTGTTAAATCCAGCCATGTCCAATGACATTACTTACATCTTTGGGGATGGTAACTTGAGTTGAAGTTTGTTCTCCTCCTGGTGCCACCCCAGCTCCCCCCTGATTCCACTGACCTACAGTCAAACATAATAACACAAAGATAGTTACATTATAACTTCACTAAGTTCCAGCAAGATTGCTTTACAGAATTTGAGATACATGCACAGCAGTGGTACAAGAGATGAACAAGTAGATCTATCTTTCATCAACAGAAAACAAATCAAAATCTGTTTACCGTCCACAGAAAAACAACTAAAAAATGCACTCAAAAGTTGTAGTGACCATCTTTTATCTGATTTGAATATGGATCTTGTGTTAGAGTGGTTTCTTTGCACCAAAACTACCAGAATTAGGCCATACTATCTACTAAACAAAAAAGCAAACTAAAGCAATGTGCACAGAAACAATTTTTACCTCCCATATCTCCTCCCATGTTTGCACTGCCACCCTGAAATGAAAAATGAAAACAATGACTAAATCCTGCAAGGACCTTCTTGTCTCTTGAGCAACCTCGGGGCATTTATACGATTCATGGTAATCTCTTGGAATGACAACTCAGTGCCCACTATACTTTTGATTCTTTTGAAACTTCAATTTGTGTAAGTGTAGCAAAGAATAAAACTTACAAAATCCTGTGAGTAGTTTCCTCCAAATCCCATGTTATCACCTCCACCAAAATTGCCTCCACCCCCTCTTCCACCACGACCTCCACGTCCACCACGGCCTCTGCCACCTCCATCTCTCCCTCCACCTCTTCCTCCACCTCGTCCTCGTCCACCACCACCACCACCACCAGCTCCATAACCTCCGCCATAATCCCATTCATTAAGTCTTGTTGGATCATACAATGACACTGGCCCTTTTAATGGTGTCTAAATGGGAATCAGAGCAACAAAAAAATATAACTTACAAACTACAATAAAAACACTAGAGGGTCTCCAAAATACATGTACATGCATTTTCTACAAGAGGAAGCTATAAAGAAGATAATCTACCATTCCTTTTTGAAACCAACTTTTAAAGCCAGGCAATAAATACACTCTAAAATCACTGCAATACTCTTGACAGAAAGTAGTGTTACAGGTCAAATACAGCAATACAATTTACATGGGGCAAAAAAAGCCTTGTGTAGCATGGTCAAGCAAGTCAAAACCACAGTACCGGGTATACAATCTATAATCTCAACACTAGCGAAATTGTACCACAGCAAACCTAAACCCAATTCCTGTGCCATGCTGATGGTAACAACCCCTCCAAATTGACAAAAAGGATCTTTCCTCAGAACAGAAAGGAATTCAATAGTGCTGTCCTTGCTGTGTGGGAATTAAAATTTATACCACCATATTCCTTGCTAGATATGCTTACTTGATTCAATTGGTCAATCACTTCTCTAACACAAGCCACAATCACATCATCAGAACCTGTAGAAAATAATCCCACAGAGTACCATCAGACAAAGTACACCATTAAAAAAAATGGTGCATAGGCAAGGGAAAACTATTTTCAATCTAAAATAACACTGCAAAAAAGGAAACCCACCACGAATGGAAACAATCCTCTCTGTTGATCCTGGTAAACAATCAGCAAAAACCTAAAAATAAAGAAAGTTGTTTCTTGTTATAACACAATGGAAATTCACTAAATGATAAAAAACTATTTTTTTAGTTAGTGTGCCTTTGAACAGAAGAAGTTCTCACCTTAATTTGTGCTCCAGTTTGCTAAAAAAAAACAAAGTGATACAAGTAATAAGAATCAGCAAATTCTAACAAACAGTGTACTATAAGTAAGAAACCAGAGTCACAAAAAAATATTTGCATTAACATTCTTGTGATTTTTTTGCCGTGCTTAAATTATCCTTATAATTTAACATGGCCATACTCAGTAAATGTATATTTGTATTGATTTTAATCTTTCATTTCAGTGTGTTTTGTCATAAAATGAAGTATTCAGTACTGTGCAGTAATTTGCAGATTGCCATCTGTCATCTCCATGGACCTCTGGGGAAACAGAAGTTTACTTCAACTAGTTCAAAAGGTCATGTCCATGGGAATTGGGTGATTGGAACATTTCAATTCACTTTGTTTGTTTCTCTTTTTTTCTCATTATTTTTGATGGAAGCCAAAAACACAATCACTAATTTTTATTACTGCAGGTTTTGAATTTCAGGGATTGTGTGTTAATAATAAAAGGTACAGCAATTACAAATTAAAAAGAATATACCAGACACCAAAAACTCAATGTGTTTTAGTTATCTTTGTTTCTACATTCTATTCAAATTGTTGAATCGGTCATTGGCCAAAAAAATCTCGGGATAATGGCTACTTGGCTCAATATTCATGAGAGTTACACTCTGAATTAATACCTCTCTTGTTTCCTTGATCTTATATCCGCCGCGTCCAATCACACTCCCAACCTGACTTCGTTGGACAAGCATCTGGATTTCTTTGCCATTTGGATTTTGAGCTTGACGCTAAAATTGGAAAATAAAGCAAACTGTATCAACCCATCCCGAAGCATTTGATTGAACTAACAATGTACTATATATCACTCAATGACTTGCAGAAGCATATGAATGCAGGAAAAAAAAAACAGTTGCATGAAATCTTCTTCTTAAAGCAAACATTATATACAGGTCTTTACCTCGCCAATCTTTGGTAAACACTCTTCGAAAATTCTTATTGCATCTTCCAGGACAGCAGTGATTGTCAAAACACTGAAAATAATTAAATAACTAAATGAGAATATATGTATGGCAACAAAGACTTAATACAATTTCATGCATATTACCTAGGTCAAATTTTCGACAATAAGTCTAGATATGACTAATTTGCAGATCATAAGGTGTATTAAAAGTTTTTTTTGTAAAAGTAGCAACATCTCTGGGGGAAGACTACATAACTAACTTCTAGTTTGTCAGACCTTTGTTTTTAATAAAACATTTCAAGCCAAACTGAACAGTTCCCCAATAGTCAGTTCATGCTAAGTATTTCTTACACAGTGTTTAAAATGATTAATTTTATGTACAGTATTACAAGGACACAAAATGTACCAAAATTTATACATCTACGACACAAAACAACAGAAAATACTAGCTGGTAGCACAAGTTGAAATTTACTTTGAAATTATGTCACTTTATGACGAGAATCAATCCCTTAAATTATTACAGCATCACACTGTAATGACATGCAGTGTAACGTTAGGGACGGGCAGGACACACATTAACTTGAACCATGGGACATACCGCTCAGGGGAATTGGTATCCGGGACATTCACCACTGCTTTGTACTTGGGTGAGATCACGACAGGGACCAACACGGGGCAGGCAGGTGGATGGATGGACGGACAGACAGTTGGGCAATTGGGAACGGGTGGCAAGGGTTGGGAGCAAGGCGGGAATAACAAGAGAAAAAACAACAACTTAGCAGGGATAAACTATTATTCCAAGAGGCAGAACAGAGCATCTGACAACTACAAAGGTACTTGATTAGCTGGATAAACTACAAGGTAAAGGAAGGAGTTAACAGCACGCATTTCAAAGCCTGGGAAATGACAGTGTTGTAACCTTAAAGGTTGCAATTCAACAACAGGTGCATTCAAAGACATGCTAGAATGTAGTGAACTAACAGATGATATCATCTCTTAAGATTTGGTATCCACTGGTAAATGTCATCATTCTAAAATATCCATACAAATGTTCACTCCTTTGCAGAAACTAATTAGTTTGATATATGTTTATCAAATGTTGTTGTGAACAGATGTGACAAAATTGCTGCGTGTCTTGATTTTTTATGTACTTCACACGGTAATGATAATGAAACTGAAAAAATGGAAAATCTAACTTATCCTAAGCTCTAACTAATCCTAATTCATCATTCTGTAATTAAACTTCACAAGGGAAATGTCTTTCAGCACAAACTACTTCTGCATATCATGAGAGTTTAACAAAGAGGCTATTACTTCATACCTCACTCCGTAGTCTTTTCACATTTTGACCTCCCTGAATAAAAAAGAATTACCATAAAAGTTTACTTTCTGACAAACAAAAATGGTATGATCAACAATGGAGCATGTAAACATATATGGCACGCAATGCCATACAACAGTCTACTGACCAGCTAATCCACATGACGGCACTATAATGTACAAACACAGATTCAGCTGCCTTCACGTTCATATTACTTAGAAAGGACATCTACATTATCTTGACAATGTATACGTTGTAATTAAAAATTAAATTCAGGTAAAAATTAAATTCCTTTGTCTCTTAACCCTACTTATCCATTGATTATGAATAATTAGGGTTAGAAGACAAAGAAATTTGAGAATCCAACTAGGTCAAAACTATTTTTACCTGAATTTAATTTTTAACTATGACATATACATTGACAAACATCCACAGCCAGTTCAAACTAGAGTACAAACACAATCTGAATATAAACTGCTTTGATGATACTATGTAATCTTCCTATTACTGAAATTAGCATTACCTTGCCAATAATGCCACCAGCATCCTGTAACACCAACAACAAATGAATATTAATAAAAATATAAATGGTAAGATCCAGTTAGCATGTAACTTAAAACAGACAAATATATAATGCAGTAACAAAATGGTTACAGTTTTAAACCAGTTTAATTTGCAACTGTATTAAATTCTTCTGGTCTACTAATCACTATCACAATCTGAAATAAACTAAAGCAAAAACCAAACTGGTTTGACAGTAAATCAAACGTAACAGAAATAGAGGGAAAAACTCCACCAATATATATTTTGAGGTAGGTACAGTACTACTGTTTAATCTACTTGTTTTGTTATTGCAGTAGTCTTAGAATACTGTGAAGGCTCTGACCTTGCTTTCAAGGAGAAATCGAAGCGTTGCTTGTTGGCCAGAACTATCATCCTCATCCTTTGCCCTCTTAATATGAACATTGCTATTGAAGTCCTCCTCTGCTGGTCTCTTCATACCCATTCCTGTATTAGACAAAAATAAAAAACAATGATGATCAAAGAGAGCCAGATCACAAGCTATTTCTTTTCATTAAGTCTGGAATTGTTCTTTGAAAATGCTACCTGGGACACATGGCCACATAATCATTAAATCAAGACAACTGTGCAACTGATAATGTGCTAGTTGTTTCTTCTGCACAAGGTATCCATGTAACAATGTTATGTCACATTATGCACCAAGCCCAAGCCCAGGAAAAAAAATGTACTTTAAGGATCTATTTGCTTTACCTCTAGATGTACAGATATTACAGCCATAGTCAGTGATGAAATTCAAAATTAGGACAGACACCCCCCCCAACAAAAATTGTTTCTGTATATCTGACAAACCTAACTATGGTGAAAGTTTTAGGGAAAAAAGCAAGTGTCTGTAACTGAACACATTTAATGATTTCATTTAACTTTATCACAGAATTTTAAAACTAAAGTGACACTACATATAGTAGATATTAGGTAGAATTACCTTGTTCACCTCCATGTTGTTCCATGATGAATAAAAAGAGAACACTCAAGGCAATAACAGTTTTCCTGCAATAAGTGCACACATAAGAGAAAGGTTTTCCAATAGACCAAACACAATAAAAATAAAAAAAGGTTACACCAGGTTAAAAAAGAACACACAGTACTATTGACCATCAAATGTTATTCCAATAAGTAGTTTTATTATATGACTAGCTCCATGACCAGGCAAGATGAACTGAATCTTGCACTGTGATTAGCTACCCAGAGCTATCTTGCCCACTCAGGATACAGGCTTTGTCCCGCAAGGAAAATTTATCATGTTTTGGTGTTTTATCCCATATAATAAATCCTTTATTGAACAAGCTTGTTCAGTGAAGATTGCTGGATATTGGCCTCATTCTTTTTTTGCGTGTTTATGGACCTTGACTTCGTCTCAAATAATGAACATGCAGAAAAAGAACTTGGCCAATATCCAGCAACCTTGACCTCATGCTTGGTCAATAACCCAGATATCCAAGAAAGTTGTAATAATCATCATGTCATGAATGTATGCTCTGTCAGGGTCTCAATGAATATCTTGCTCAAAACAAGATTATGTTTAAAAAATTAGCTGCCTTTCAACTTCTTTGACCACTTGGCTATATGACAACTGAATATAGTGAGGGCTTAACTATACATTTAAAACAATTGCCCCAAACTAAGTCTTCTTAACAGTGGATATTTTTCAACTACACCAATCATGATCAATAAATGGCTCAACCATGACCACCGTGTCAGAAATGTCAAATGAATTTTAATCATGCTGGAAATAAAAGTCCATCACCTTACCAAACTTTAGAAATTGTCCACCTACTTAAATTTGTATATGACAAGTAGAGATATCATAACAGAACTAAAAGACTTGGTGGTTTACAAAGAGCCAAATAACAGCTGCGAAAGAGACAGTGACTACACAAAACTTTGCATTATTTTCTTCCACATAATAGAATCTCGCAATTTAGTCTTGAGGATGTTGATGAAGTTGCATGGCGTGTGTGCACGACCACCCTTGTGCTGCCGACATAGTAATCTCGAGAACAAACTATCTTCTGATCATGATAATTAAACTTCTTCCACATAGCTGGTACGTTTTAAAGCAATGAAAGCAGCTAAGAAAGGTAACTTATCGGTATTTCTTGGTATATCGGTTGTTTGTAAGAGAAGATTGGCCAAAAATTTCGCTATTTGAAGGACACGACTAAACAATAAAGCTTACAAGGTTATATGCTTGTAATGATACTGTAGCTAGTTCTAAAGACGAAAGTTTTGTCTTGCTCTTCAGGCGCTTACATATCGAGCTGATTGCCATTTCAAGTTTACGAAAAGCTCAAGAAAAGTGTCAAAAAAAGAGAAAGTGACCACGACCGATTTTTATTCGGCGTGCACACTAGTTTTGTGCATGCATGCGTGAGAATTTTCGGATGCAATTTACAACACTTTACTTCGGAAGCGAGGTGTTTTTATACGTCTAAAACCCGCGCAAGTATTCAATTGACCTTTTCATGCTATACTTTTTCAGCAAGATTCGTTAAAAAGGAAAATAAGCAAAGATTTACTCACCAAAATTTGCTTTTTCCGTTTCTCTCAAAGACACCTGGTGCACGCGCTCTGGAGGCTTGCTAAGCACTGTGGGAATAGATCCCAGAATGCTTGTCAAGCAATGTATTCTTTGTCACGTGACTTTGTTGGCGGCTCCTTTCACGTCTTTTCGTCTTTAAACGCTCACTGGGGACACAGAAGAATGCATTGCTATTCTTATGCTTATCATGGTTTATGTTTATGTCGCGGTCCTTTTCACTACAGTATAAGCTTCTTTAATGCTTATGTTTGTGTCGCTATTGAAGACCAGACATTATACCAATTAGCTAGAGCACGAGATTTCCTTGAGGTGATATTTGATGGGACCTAAGGCCGAATCAACTATTACCTCATAGAAATCGAGAAATCTAATTGTTTTAGTAGAATTTAAACTGAAATTTGCTTCAGATAACAATTCCAATTATTTCTGGTCTTAGTATAAATTTCACGCTTCAGAGAACTTGCGCGGACTGTAAAAACTCTAAATGAACTCGTCTTCTCGGAAATTTGATTGTGCTTTCAAACTAATGGCTGTTAGTGTGCAATGGCTCAGCCAATCGATACAGCATTAGTATACTAGTAGAATTCTATTAAGTAAAATAGAATAAGCAATTTATCACAAAGTCTTGCACCAGCACAGGGTTATTCCCGGGACTCCTAGCTCTTTCGATCATCCGCGCTATAAATAACAGGAGGGGCTACCCCCTCAGTTCTTGCGTCATTTCAGCTTAGCAGCCAGGCACACGTCGCCTGTCACATAAATTATCATGCAAGAAAGCAGGGAGCAGAATATATCTTCTGCTTTCGATTTTATACGTGTCAAACTTTGCCATGTCGCACGGTGGTATTTACAGTCTTTTCTACTACCATGGAAGGCAATGTTCTCTCCGTCCGGTTGAAGTGTTGTTAGTTTGTATTACTGGAACTGTTTGTTTGTTAAGTTTGAATATCTACGATGCAACACACTCCACAAGTGCACAGAGTGAAAGTTCCGGCGAAAAGGTAAGTGACGTTCGAAATTAGAAGTTTAATTTCGATTTACCTCTACTGAAGTCCTGAGTGAGCTGTTTTATCATGCTATAAAATACCAGTACCTAAGATCCTGGACGGATCTGTGAAACGCGTTTTTAACTGAAATTTAGTTCGCTGGCCAGGATGAAGGAAACAAGGTGGATGTCATGTATTATGGTATTTTAAAGACTTGATGTAATTTATAGTTTTTTCATAAAGATCATCATCTTAAACAAGCAAGTTTTGTTTCTTTGAAGCAGGAAATTTTCCTAAATTCACCTAATTCCTTCGGAAATATTTAGAATAGCGAGAATGAATTCTAATAACTTATGCTATTTGCGGCGAATTAACAGACTTGTCGACGGAAATACTTCGTGCAAGCTGTGAACATTTAACGCACCCCCACAACGTTGTGTATTGTGTCTAAACCACAGAAACGGATTATTTCAGTTAATTAGGGTAAACAGCCTTTCTTCCGCCCAAATATTTTTATCGGAACTGCATTTAACCATACAAGGCAAAGACTTCTAAGACCACAATCAAAAGCATATTGGCATACTACAACAAGCTGACACGGAAAGTGAAATTTATATACACAACTCTAAGGTGGAGTTATCTATACTCGGTTTATCATCAACTTGTTAAAAAAATGCTTTTTTGGGATTAGAGCAGTTGACAGGCACTAAGGATTAATCAGTTCTTATCACGGCTAGTAGCATTCAAATGTCATCTGTTTTAATTTTCCTAAGTCTTTGTAAAAGTGATCTAATCAGACTCACTAATAACTATTACAGGAAAGACAAAGGAAATTGAATTTTAACATTAATGGGTCCTGATTAGTGTCCTGATGCCACAAAACATTGCTCATTATATGCATTTAAAATTTATGTTGAATTACAAACTTGTGTTGTGGCATTACTTTGGTTTACTTTGTTTTGATTCTGTTTACCTAATACATGTACAACCTGACTACTTGACCATCTGAGTAGGTGTGTACGCAAATTATGATATTGCATACAGTATTTTTCTATTACAACTTACACAGCAATCTGTTTTAGGTAAGGTCTGCATCAGGTCAAGTGTTTTGTGCTGCTGGGGCTTATTTTTCACCTTCATAATACTTAGTGTGTAAACATAACTGTGTATTGTATATATTATCATCATGACATTTGTGTAGGTTGAGAAGTCACAATTTCAAACAAAGTAAAAATACATAACAGCACAAAATATCAAGATACCAAGAAAAATACAGTAGATGTTACTATTTATATATTATAATGTCTTCATTTTCAGATTTCTTTACCTGCTGGCTTACATGTTGGTCCTACAAGTTACTTCTTTGCACTTGTATGTATTTATCTTCAATGTAAAAAGCTCATTCATCAAGGATCTTCATATATATTAGGTGAGTAATTATTTTCTGATCACATTAGCAGCTGTAAAGGAAACAACTTCCTTCACTGGCTTATAAACTAAAAGTCAATATAGTGCACACATCCCTTGTCTAACAAGCTGCTCTTTGTCCTGTAAACAGGTACAAAGCTCAAAATATGTGTATGTTTTTGTCTATGATTGACAAACTAGTACATTCTAGTCTTAAGTATGTTATAAACTTATTGATGTTCTTGGGATTCCATTATTAACAACACTCAAAATGTTTTATTCTGATCTAAAATATGTATTTTCTTCTTATTTTCAGGATTTGTGTCTGTGTTTGCCGTCTTTTCCTGTGTAGTTTTCAGCTCTATTGTTGCCAATTTATACGGCAGGGATTTTTGGATTGTAAGGTTAGGAATATGACTGGAATTGAATGTTGGAATATAGTTACCAAATTTGTGAGGCTCTTGATTCAAGACATGGTGGAATTTCATGTATCAAACCAGGAAATGGCTTAATGGTTAAATAATTAGTTTAATCCCTGTGCAAAACCTAACAACTTCTTAACTTTTGAGGATCAGTTTTACAGTCCTTGGTATTCCCTACCCCTGTGGGCCCAATCAGTCTTTTTTGGTTCAGTGGTAGAGCACTCAACCATTGACTGTGAGTGGAAGGCTATGCTGATTCAAATTCTCTAGGGAAAACGTGGAATTCTTTTGAATACATTAGCAGCCCAAATGAATAAATGTACATAATTACTTATTAATTATGCCTAATATACAGTCATTATGTAATTAGGCATGTGGTGTTTTAATTGGGTCTGATGTAAAACAAGTTGAACTATCAGACACAGTCACAATAAGCCCTAAATTCATTGTTTAAACATGCAAAAAAAGCAGACAGCTTGTTCTGTGAAATACTCTATCTGCTACCAGTCTTCATACTGAGACCCTTAACCATACACATAAATAGAGGTATAATTTGTTTGATGCATAGCTTTGCAGTCATAGATATACATTGTATCTGTATTATTATCCATCACAGCCAAGTTTAAGACATATTTACCCAAATATGTTTAGTTTTTTTGACAAAATCCTGTCTTGTGCCCATTTTAGTTTATAATGAGACCTCTAACCAGACACACAAACAGAATACTTCACCATTAGGTTCAGACAGATTATATCATATTAAGCTTGTTTTTCTTCTTTGTGTTTCAGGGAAGCTTTGCCATATTTCTTTCTTCTGAGTGACTTCAATACTGCTAGCTCATTAGTGAGACACACTCTTCAGTCTCCATCATACGTAAGTTTGCAGCACAGCTTATGATTTGGTGTTCTATTAAGTGTTAGTTAAAACTTGTACCTTTTTGTCAGTTGTTATTCCAAATACTATATCTTTAAATATTGAATGAACCACATTTTATGCCTGCCTGAAAGAGTTTGATTTGGTTGGTATAAAATAAACTTTCAACAAGCTTTAGATGTAATTCTACTGACTTGCAATTTCATTATTAGTACTAAAGTATTTTCTTGTAAGACTTGCTAATCATGTTATGATGTGTTGTTAGGATGCAGTGCCTAGCAGGATAGCCGAGAGTATTGCTTCCTTGGGTCCAACTGTCACTCTTAATACTCTTGTGGGAACTTTGGTTATCGGGATTGGAACCCTTTCAGGTTTGTACATTCAAATATAACAGGCTAGAAAAAACTTGAATATTTATAGATTTGGACAAGCAGCCCTCGCATTTTGCTTGCCTTGGGCTAGTCTTGGTTTACTTTTTATTTATAATTGAAAGACATTGAGTTGCCTGAGCCCATGCTCATTGGGCAAATGAGAATAAAATGGTACTGGCAGGAAAACCTACATGTCCTGGATAATCAGATGGTTCCTTTTTGAGCCCTGATGAATACTTTTGGTGGTTGTTACATATTTGTTGTTTCTTCTGCAGGCGTCATGGAGATGGAGACCATTTGTCAGTTTGGTTGTTTGTCTCTGGTTACACATTATGTGATCTTCATGACCTTCTTTCCAGCCTGTTTATCATTGTTTCTTGAGGTATCTGTTGTTTTCATTTTATCTAGAATTCCTTAAATACAGGTCAGTGTCATTCTGTGACTTGCATGACACTTGTTCTACATGTTTCTAGCTTTTCCATGTTGATTTTTGAAGGTATGTTATGTTTTTTAAGAACTCCTGTTGTAATGTCTAACTGCAATCTTTTTGCATTTTACAGCTGTGCAAAGGACGGGGTCAGAGTAGACCAAGGTGGCAATTAAAGACTACAGATGTCCCAGTAGATGAACTTGAACCCAACCCTGTATTACAGCGTGTCAAGCTTATCATGGTATCAATCACATTTCTTGTTCATTCTCTTTAGACCAGTGGTTTAAATAGTAATTCTCTTAACTGTTTTTTTTTTTTACCGTTACGTTTTATACAAGTATCATTCACCTAGTTGTGTTCTTTCATTCCTAAAGAACGCATCCTAATTTCATGTGCAGCTGGGAAAATTCAAGACTTTCTTTTTATGAAGACTGCAAATTGGCCACCTCTAGGTTTTTCAGGGGCTTTGAGCCATTTTTGTTCTCTTTTGTGGCTTCTTCCCTTGTTTTTGATGTTTTCTGGTTTTCTTTTCACTGGATTTTAATTCTAATTGCATTCAACAAAAAATGGAATGCAGTCCCAATGCAGACTGGAGTGATATTTTTTGTCCAGGCAAAAACAAATTACATCATAGCAAAGCACCTGTATATGAGACAAATTGCTTTTTCGATTGTTCATGATCACTTGTTTCTATTTCTAGTAGTTATGCGTGGTCTGTCTGGATGCAAGATTACCTGCTTTTCTTACATAACTGAGACAAAAATATTTTGTTCAGGAACACAACTTTGAATTGGCTTTGAGATGTTAAGCTTGGGAACTCCATTGGTTATATTACATTTGAATTTGATTGATCATCGCAGTTATACGCACAACTTAAGCAGTTGTGAAATTAAAGCCTAAAAAAATTCAGGTCTGAACAGGATGAACACGACTTACCGGTAATTTCACAATGGCTTAAGTTGTGTGTATAACTGCAATGGTCAATCATAAATTCATATTTTTCTCCGCAGTTCAAATATATGATCTTTCATACATGTATATTCATTTACATGTACATTTGTTGACTTTAATAATAGTTTCAGTGGCCACAAATAGTTCAGACTGTATCTCCAGTGAAGGTCAAAATTGGATCAATGGGAGAGTACTGTAAAGCCAAGAACTATAAGAGTAAGCCAGAACTAAGGAACAGCAATGCAAATTCTGACAATTTTAATTCATCAGTAGAAATATTCGAACCAGTTATGCAAGTGGTATGGAGTTTGTTTACAATAAATTAAAGATAAACTGGCACTGTTACTGTGGCTACTGTTTTCAAGATGCATCATAGCTCCTTTCATTTTGATTGATGTTGGGAATTGTACAGACTGATACTGTAGTTTACAATTTAGGTCATAAAGAGTAATTTTATGACTTTCGATACTAGTCCACAGGTCTGATGTTGATTCATGTGCACCGATGGTTGATGGTCAAAGGTGACAGCTATGAAAATGGTCATGATGCCTCACTTGAGGAAAGTGGGATTAAAAGGTGAAGGATTGTATGTCAACAACATCTACTTTATAAATGAATAAAGGGTGAAAGTTTCTAAAGAAACTGTGGTGCTGCGTCGGTGGGGGTAACAAGGTAATTTGGTTAAATCAACTAAGTTGAAAATGTAAATTGGCCACCGTAACGTGTTATAAAGCTGATGTTTCGAGCGTTAGCCCTTCGTCAGAGCGAAGCGTCAGCTTTATAACACGTTACGGTGGCCAATTTACATTTTCAACTTAGTTGATTTAACCAAATTACCTTAATTCTACTTTATAAAGTTCCATTTCATTCCTTTTTGATTTCTGATCTCTGTCACCCTGTTTGTATGGCAATCTAATTATATTTTTTCTTTTTTTCAGGTTTTTAGAGGGGAATACTGAACAGGTAAGCTACATGTATTCTATTAAGTAAAGAATAAACTAAAAAGTTCAATGCTGATAAATTCAACAAATGATCCAGTCATAATGTATTGGCACTAACAACAGTGACTACAGTGTAGTTTTCTGGTTCTTTCTTTGCTCTTTCTTTGTTTATATCTGTCACAATTAATTTGATCAGTTGTATGAATGTCTTCTGACATTTTCTTTCAGATTGTAGTGGTAGTTTTTGCTCTTGGCCTAGCAATTAGATACTTGTTGATGGACAATGAGGACAGAATTTATGATCATGTTGAGCACAAGCAAACATGGACATCCTCAGAACACAAAGCACTCTTTACTGTGGGGCTCACTGACCAAGTTGAAGGATCTGAACAAGCCCGCTCAAGCCAAGAGACAAATAAACAAGGACCTTCTGCTCTATACCTAAAAAATAAGCGTGATAAAAGTACAGTTTCAAAAAAGGTTACTAGACCAAGGTCTGATTTCATTTGTCTGCCAAGTTTAGAGTCAGTTGATGAAGCATTTGAAAAAGACTCCACTGGTGTCAATGTGAAAACGAAGGTGTTAGAAAGAAGAAGAACAGTAAGCGAAGGTGACTGTGCAAATGATTGCCAAATGAGTGAGGATAATCAACATCCTCAAGGGCTTATAAGACTAGAGAGCAGTCCACCAAGAATGGAACACAAAGAACGGAGCTTAGAGGAGTGCAAGCTGATGTTAAAGCAATCGGTATGTTTTATCTTACCATTCTTTTATAATACTGAATAGAAGACATATAATAAATACAGTAGATGTCTTGACTGGTTTAAAACGGTTTTAAAATTTATTGAGGCCTTGATGCATTACTTTGCAGGATGGAGTGTTCAGCTTGAATGATAAGGAAATACAGATGTTAGTTGAATCTAAAGCCATTCCTGGGCATCAGCTTGAAAAGGTTTTAAAAGATCCAGCGAGGGCAGTAAGGATCAGGTAATGATTCTTATTATTACTGATGTGTCATGTCTTCTAGATTGTACATAAACAGGTACCCTTGGCAACTTCATTACTCTGGATGAAACAATTCTTAAACATATTAATAAGAAAAAGAAGACTCCATTTAGTAGCAAGAAGAGTGTGGGGGATGGAGATGCCATCCTGTTACTTTCACTGTTAAAACACATATTTTGTGGTATTTCTCAGACGCAGTGTGGTATCAAAGAAACTTCCAGCTGCTGCAGATTTGATTGATCTCCCTTGTGATCACTATGATTTCTCTTATGTAAGTACTGTCACCAGATTACAAAATATGTTGTTGATTGCTTACGGCAGCAGTTATAAAATAAAAAATATATATTTTGACCAGCTTTCATTCATGCTGCTTTACATTTTAGGTTGTCGGAGCTTGTTGTGAAAATGTCATCGGTTACATGCCTGTTCCTGTGGGTGTTGCTGGACCTCTTTTACTTAATGGTGAAAATTATCATGTTCCCATGGCAACCACAGAGGGATGTCTTGTAGCAAGTACTAATCGAGGATGCCGAGCACTGCTGGTACATTTTTATCCTTTAATTCCTTTATAATGCTTTTGTAGAAACGTTCCTCATTCTAAGTTTCTTTCGGCACAGGAAATATTGTCATGTCAGATACTACTTTTTAAATAAACAGCGAAAGGGAGGATTTGGGACTTGAAAGAATTAAGGATGTATTGTGAGAATAGATAAAAATCCAGCCTACAGTAGGCTATACAGGCTTGCATCATGTATTCCAGTCCTGTTCCTGAGGATATAACTTTTTTGTATCATCCATGTGTTCTTGCAGCTGAGTGGAGGTGTAAGAAGCTCTGTGTTTGGTGATGGCATGACACGAGGGCCTGTTGTAAGATTTCCCTCAGCATTACTTGCCAGGTAAATCTTCACTGCATGTTTAGCACCTTCTTCATGGACAAATTTTCAAATGTTATAGTAAGGTTACAATTAAGTCATTCTGAAGTTTGAATTTTACTTTCACAGTGATGTTAAGATGTGGTTAGATGAGGAGAAAAATTTCATGGAAATCAAACAAGTGTTTGACAGTACAAGCAGGTTAGTCCAGAAATTGAAAGTGACATATATATGTGTTATATGATTGCCAAGTAGTTACTATTCTCTAGGCAACAGTCTATTTGATTATTATGTAGTATTTCTTTGGACCACATTTTTTTTGTTGTTGTAGATTTGCAAGATTACAGTCTGTGAAAGGAGTGGTTGCTGGTCGCTTGTTATTCATCAGATTTGTAGCAACCACTGGTGATGCTATGGGAATGAACATGGTGTCAAAGGTTAGTTGTTTTAACTGGCCTTGCACTGCAGATAATTCTGTGATCAGCATCAATATATTTTTATTGGCCAGGTATACTAAAATTAAGATTTTTAATCAGACATCACAGGAGAGAAGGATTAAGAGATCTTAACTTACTTAGAGTAAGCATTCAAAGAATTTCAAGCAATCAATAAAGGAGACTTCATATTTTGGCTGTGAATTATGACTTTTCATCCTCTCTTCATTTCACCTTCTAATTCCCCTTTAATTTCCCCCTCCCCCCTTTATTTAAACTACTATGAGTTTGTAGTCATTGTATAATAGGAAAGTACTAGGAAGAATGAGTAAAGATTGATGTTATTGTTATTCCTTACAGGGAACAGAGAAAGCCCTGTCTTGCTTGCATGGTCACTTCCCAACCATGGAGGTGCTAAGTTTAAGTGGAAATGTTTGTACAGATAAAAAGGCAGCAGCTATAAACTGGATTGAAGGCAGAGGGAAGTCTGTTGTTTGTGAGGCTATTGTTCCAGGACATGTTGTACAGAAGGTGAATATGAATCATGTCAAGCTCATGCCATAAATATCATGCATGCTGCCCAGCAAACATGAAAAGTCAAACACATGACCAGGGCTTAAAATTGCACCTCATGTTGTGGTGAAATCATTCTTATACACTAAGGTTTCATTCTCTGTTCAGGGAGCTGTAGATAATCTTGGATGCCTTGTACCTGTTAAACATTGCCAGGGGATTATTTTGTTGCCTGTTGAGAGTGGTAGCACAACTACTATTATTTTCTGGTGTTTGTCACACTTCCAACTAAAAAAACAGAGAACACAGATTTTTAGACAAACAATATTTGAAAAAGTCAGTGTTCAAGTAGCTGACAAAGTATACAAAGAATATGATCAAAAAACTGAGGGAAGCCTTTAAGCTGCTAATTCTTTCCTCCGCCTTGATTGTAACTTGATGTTTTATTTTTTCATTGTCAGGTATTGAAGACAACAGTGTTTGCACTTACAGAACTCAATGCCAGCAAAAATCTTGTTGGTTCCGCTATGGCTGGAGCCATCGGAGGATTTAATGCTCATGCTGCTAACATAGTGACAGCGATATTCATAGCCACAGGCCAGGACCCTGCTCAGTGTGTTTCTAGTGGCAACTGTATCACCTTACTAGAGCCTTGTGGACCTACTAAAGAAGACTTGTACATCAGGTAAAGGTTTGGAATAGGAGGAAACCAACCAGATGTAAACAAGTGTTCTTTGTTCATTCCATAAATCACTTTTTTGGCTTGTCACCAGCTCCTCCCCCACAACGAAAGGACTGTGTAAGGATGGATGGGGTACATTCTTTCCTGACATGAGGAAGATTTGAATGTAGGCAAGTGTAGATTCCCAAATGTGAATTTAACAATCCTGCATTTGTTAAATTTAGGTTGAGGGACTCAGGGTCAGGTTTGAGATAATGTAGTGAACTTTGGGAGGGGTCTGAGATCACCCCCCCCCCTCCCCCACCGGACTTAGTCTATCAGTATTTCAATATATACTATACGTTGTAGTTGTTTTTACATGGCTGTGTGAATGTTCTCAATTTGTTTTTCTGTCAGCTGTACAATGCCGTCTTTGGAGGTTGGAACGGTAGGAGGGGGTACTGTTCTTGGTCCTCAGTCAGCCTGTCTTAAGGTAACGTTTTACTTGCAGTAACACACGGACTTGAAGCTGCGCTGTTTTTCAGGCTAATAAACTTAGGGTTGGGGGCTGATCAAGTTCTGTTTGGGCAAACAGGCTAGAGGCTATTTTAACGTACGGGTTAAGCGACCCACATTTGTGTGGTGTGGACTAGTGGATTGCAACACGTACCTGAACTGATGCACCAGATGCAACAAAAATAAAAGGTTCTGTTATGTCCTGTACAGGCTGTACTCATACAGTTTTATCATTTAATGTTTTAGATGCTTGGTGTTGGTGGAGCCAACAAATCGGAGCCAGGCAAGAATTCAACAAAACTCGCACAAATTGTGTGTAGCACAGTCCTTGCTGGGGAGTTGTCATTACTTTCAGCTCTCGCTTCTGGTGATCTTGTGAAAAGTCACTTAACACTAAACAGGTATTAGTACTTTCTTGTATGTTTTAAGTGGGCATTCATTTAAGAGATTCGAGTCCTAAATATCTACTAAAGCGCTACAGTAGCAAAGTACCATACATTGCTTCCTTGTTCAAAGCAACAGTTGTGATAATTTTGGTTTGGATTTTGAGCGCATACGAAATGCAGGATTTCTCCCACTTATGTTTATCAATGTTACCAATTCATTCCTATTAATCAGCTGACCGGACTTTTGCTTTCTCATTTCATTTCATTAGGTCGACAGTAAATCTCCTAGCAGAAGATGCCAGCAAAAATTGTGCAGTGTTATAGGAGGCCTAGCCACAGCTAGCTTTTCATCAGCAAAAGTTGCTGGGAATTGCGACAACTGCGAGGCAGTTACCGGCAGAAAATCTCTATTCTGCCACTGAGCTAACATTATCGTCATCCTTATTACACTGTTGCCCCAGTCAGAAGCAAGTCGGCAAATTTCACGATAGAAGCTACTGTCGAGAGCTTCCATTTAATAGTGACACACTAACGCTTCATTTGTCAAATTCTCAGATGGTCCGAGGTCGCTCGATCTTAGGAGGAAGTGAGAGCCAGCGACCTCAGTCCATCCGAGATTCAGATCAGGCTAGGGCTTCATGTAAAGGCTTTTAACGTCAGAAGACAGCCGAGACGACCATTGACTGAAATCCGTTAATCAGAATGTGGTCATTTTGGATTATTGAAGTCGTATAATCAGTCTTTGATTAACCAAGCTTGCCAAGCCCTAGCTTTGTCACGCAACCTTTCCTCTGGAACGTCTGTTGGAGAGGAGAGATTGCGTGACGTGCCCAAAAGGGGTCTGTTTATGAGGCTACTGGGGTAGCATTCTGGGATAATAACAGCTCTCAGGTTTTTCTGTACATGCCTAGCTGTACTTGATTCATAATGTGAAGAACTAGAGTAAGTAATCCTTCCAGTACGGCTCTCGCACTTGTATAAGTACAGTATAACTTTCACTTAAATTGTCACACACTTAACGTGCCTTCGCAGACGTAAATTCTAGTAACTTCTCAATTTTGACTGATGGTGTCTGTTCTGGGAGAGACGGGGCTAATAGAATCATCGCTGGGCCAGATATTAGTTGAAACACTCCAAACGCCATCTTTGAAGCTTTAAATTAATTTTGTTCGAAATTACATTTCAGTGAATTTTAATATATGTATACGGCAAAAAGAAGAATATCGTTATAAATGAACATTTTACGTATTTTAAAATTACATTCATGTCATGACAAGAGATCAAATCATCTGCAAGAATTTTACAAGTCACTATTGTTCATTTTTCACAAAGAACCTAGTGAAAGTGTTTCGTCAATTAGTAAAACAAATTTTATTTCTACAGGTTAGAAAAATTACAACTTCAATTAAAACTTTGGTAGAAAAAAATGTCTCTGTTATGTGTTAGTTCTTTTTTCCCGTACTTTGACAAATGACATAGCGCCAGGTAGAAGACAATATGTTCCCCAAAGCAACATGTTTTGAAGTGATTCCTCGGAAGTATAAATTTTAACTTTCCAGAATGTTCCCTGCCAAACATCGTTTGGCTTAAAATGTTTTTCAAGTATTTTTTAGGTCATATCCTCCAGTAAAGGTTTTTTTGTCGCTAAAGGCTGGTTTTCACTAGCGACGGAGTCGTAGTCGGAGTCATAATTAGAAGCGTAGAAACCAACGGAGTCGGAAGCAGAACATCGATTCTACTTATGACTCCGTCGCTTATGATCCAGTGAAAACTAGATTGTCGGAGTCGGAAGCAGAAGAGGGAGAATAAACCAATCAGAACGCTCGATTCCGGACCTTGTGATTTGTTGGTTCTTCGGATCCGACTCTGACTATTTAGTTTTCACTGGATCATAAGCGACAAAGTCGTAAACGGAATCGGAAGAAATGACTTAGTCATAAGCGCTCTCACGACTCCGACTATGTCGCTAGTGAAAACCAGCCTTATGAAGCGAAATCGTGCGCTGTAGAGATGCGCAATACAATTTCGAACAAACGAAATACAACTCGTAGAAGGTTTCTTTTTAAACTTTACTTGTTGGTTTCTTCTATCAAGAGAAATTAAATTTTGAAATAAAAAAGGGGCGTCCTGGTATTCGTTTAGGAGCAGCTGGACCTTCAATAAAACCAATAATTTCTTAAATGATCTTCCTTCAGTAGGTGACACTTTGTAAGAGCACAAAAAAAACAGAAAGAAACTTAACCCACAAACAACGGATGTATTGCATCAATGTCCAGCGGCAATGTGATAAACGTTTCATGAAAAAGGCACCTGTGTTATTTAGTGGACAGGGATTCAATGCAGAGTTCTTGAGGGCACATTTTTACAACTGCTGGCTATGGTCCTCTTTCAGTACTAATTTTCTACTCTGCAGTGCAAATTGTTCTATATTAACTGTATGGAGAGGTGATAACTGCATTCAAACTAAATAAAATTAATTGTTAGGTCCCAGTACTTGTTTCCCGGAAAAAAACACGATGCTTTGTTTCTCGCAAGTCAAACTCGTGAGCGCGAGCTAATGACGCGAAATCGTGCGCAGTGTGATGCGCAATGCAATTCTGAGGAACCACGTGAATTAATCCCTAGCCTTCAGTTCATAGTAAGATTTCATGTGACGTAACCATGTTCAAAAATTTAAAATTGCCTTTCCTTCTGAGGTTTTAGTTTCATCAGATTATAGGCCCTATAGGAACTTGGCGTTTTACAATGTTTTAGCTCGACAGGGTTCTTTTGCAATAGGGCATGTTTGAATTTCCAAGCTTTTGCGTTGCGTGACTAAAATGGCTCTCCGAGAAGGCTGTCGCGTGGGTCAAAAAATGCTTAATCGCTTTGGTTTTGGGTAACTGAACAATTCTTGCACTAGACGAAATAATTATTTCAACGTGTCGGATCTCTAGAGTAATAAGGTTGCGTTTCAATGGCACAACTCAACGACAGATGTTTCTTTCGCTTTACGGCGGCCATATTTGTGTCACTCCGAGGGGCACAAACATGGCGTCTCCATACAAAGCTCTATAAATTAAAATCTGGGTAAAACACTCCTCCAAATAACTCGCGAATGAAAAACAGCAGAGACTTAATTCTTGGCGAAGTTGTTTACATATTTATCATCTATCATATCCCTTATTCGTGACCTTATTTATCGAATGGTTACGATTTTTAGATTTGATCACATGATAGGTGAAAACCAGCAATAAAAAGGCCTACACTGACGAAGTGTGTCGCGGTCTGCATTGAATTTTGAATTTCTTTGGGGTTAATAAGTACACTTACAAACTTTTATCTGGCGTTTCTCAGTACAAAATATAAAAATTACCTAGCCTTTTCTAACCGTTTTTGTTTTGAATGTCTATAACTCGTTAGCAATACAACACATCCCATATTTCTTATCGTTTTGGGAA
>Ga0126337_10000381_pt1:0-7500 | contig 21650 bp, 14 predicted proteins | sample DipCmetagenome_FD_92527 | JGI IMG/M metagenome (GOLD analysis project Ga0126337, IMG submission 92527) | Coral microbial communities from La Bocana,Puerto Morelos, Mexico - Diploria C A metagenome | ecosystem: Host-associated > Invertebrates > Cnidaria > Coral | place: La Bocana,Puerto...
CAGAACAGGCTAAGGTGTACAGAGCTGCACAAACTGCAACATTGCTTTGGGGGGAGGGGGAAAGGAAGAGAAATTAATTCATAGCGTGTTAATCGTCCCAAGAGTTTTGTCCCTCATTGTATGACCTTTTCTAAGCCAATGATATCACGTAAAATGACGACGAAAATTTGAGCGAAACGTTTTCTCGAATGAGAAAAAGGACTTCCTCCACGCAACTTTTTCCATGTTCATCTATACTAATACGTCAGCTGAGATGAACAACACAACACTCTTCACGACACCCCTAATCTACTGAAAAGATTCATCTTACGAAAGCAGTCTGCGGCAACTGAGAAACAAAAATTGATGAGGCACAGAGTGGTACATTGGTTTATTAGATTTGCTCCATACCTATCTCTCAAGTATCCTTAAATAAATTCTCGTAACTATTTTTCATGTACACTATACATATTCTTATAGCGTGTATCTACAAGTAATGTCAAAGTTACTCTACGCGTCTGTTGCATGAATAAAGTACGTTTGATACTATTTAATTCAGTGTTTGGGTGTGCGTAAACAATGTAATATAATGGAAGTAAGGTATAACTGCATGCAGATTACAATCTCTCTTTTAAAAGTTGTCACAGAAGTAACAGACTGAAATAAAAAAAATACAAAAAGCACATTTTGAGCAGTAACGAAATGGACATAAAAATGTTGAAATTACAAAGCCTTACACTACACAGCTAATAAATAATAATAATAATAATAATAATAATAATATTAAATAAAACGTAACCAACTGAATGTATAACGGCATGTCTGATCATATTCCAATTTTTGTGTAAGGGTTACGTTAAGTTATTGTAAAGTACGTTTTAAAACTGATGAAATGAACAAACAACATTAAATTTAACTAAACCTAGCCTGTGTACATCCGCCCCTCTCCACGAAAGCTGCGTTAACATTGTGGGTAATAAGATTCTCTCGTGATCTGTGATTTTCTTCAGTACGTCTGTCTGTCTCTCTCTCTCTGCAAAAGTATACTATTCTAATGACTCCTTGGCTAGGTATTTGCTTAGGTAAATAAATTCACGGCTTTACAACTATAAATATACATGATTTGAGTTCTCCAAGTTTTCCTCGTAAAATCCTCTTTCCAGAGTCTTCACACTAACTGGTTAGCAACTTGAGCGAGGGTGCCTTCGGTTTACAACAATTACAATACATGATGTACCCAATCCCTCTCGCTGTCTGTCGCGGAATCTGGGCGCGCATGCACTTTCACAATGACCACTGGGTTACGTTCCTCTACTGCGATTCTCCATTGCTATTGGTGAAAAAATTTTGAAGGGTTTCTTGCAACTCTGTGACTTTGTTTACCAAATGCTCCACCCTGCATAAGACCACGATACAGAGATTAAGAATACAATACAAACTGAACAACGGTTATAAACATTGTTTTCCAACGTATGTAATTGAGAATGAAAACTTTTTTAGCAACGTAAATAGTATTTTGTTTATTTTGCTGAATCCAACCGACGATAAAATCTTTTCTTTGCTTCACTGACTAAATAATAAGTCACTAGAAAATTCACAAGACTGCACATTAGCTCATTAGCGGTTATATGAGAGTGACTGTCGACAGTCAGCTGAACTCTTTTAATTGTCATGATATAATACGCGCTCTGATTGGTTATATTGTATTACATGGAATTGGCTATATTTTCTAATAGAACTAGAAAAAGGCAGCTTTTTGTCTGAGTACATTGTAGACAGATACGCACAAACGAGAAAGTTTGAAAGAATTCGAAAATTCTATGTTGAATTTACAGAAAGTCCGAGACTCTCGAGTTGGCTCAAATCAGCTACCTTGCCCAAACTTTGTATCGCGTTACATCACACGAAAAGGTTGCGACACAAAGCAAGTTGTCCCCAGTTGTTGAAAACTAGTCCCCAAGTTGTGTAAAACCTGGATTTTTTCCCCATTTAGTTGGAGGAAAACAACGCGTCATTTTCCAACATTGATTAGAAGGGATGGGAGAGACGTTAGCCAGCCTAAGTGTCCCAACGACTTTTTCGGGATTGCAGCCGTGGTGTTACCTTACGGGAGACGTGATTACACTGCAAGGTTTCAAAGAAGAAAAAAAAACAGTTTTGACAAGATTCTTGGTGTAAAGCCATAACATAAACTCGAAGCCACACTTGCTGCATCCCATTCCTGTCACATCATTTTGTTGTTATACTCACCTTTCATTGGTATTTCTTATCCGTTCCTCAGTACCAGTCCTCTTTTGTTCTTCCACTTTCTGTCTATAGTTAGCCGCACTTTCTATTTCAAAAAGTCTCAACAGTTCTAGGTCTTCCGCAGTGAACTTAGCTGAGGAGAGAGGTAACCCGAGATAAACTTATGTCAAGAGAAAAAGTAGGCCAATGCAAGCACAAGGACAAGAGATTCACTAGCTCTACCGTTCACGTAGCAAAGTGAAGGCGAGCGCAAGAATAAGTGCAAGCACGAGGAAAAGAAAAAATATTCATTCTGTGCTTTTGCTTGGATCAAACCCGTTTCCACGGTGAAATAAGAGCCCACAAGTTTGTGTTTACGCTCGCTTACATTTGTGCTTCTGACATTACTGAAAGCCAGGCCGCTATTTAGAACGTACACAAGGTTCCTTGGAAGAATATAGTGCGATGACCCAAATAATGACTGCGGAAGAGCTAAAACTAAGTTTAAATCACGTAGAAATGAGTTCTGGACCACTTACGAGTAACTTTATTGGGTTTCCGACACTTCTTTCCAAGCCATTGCAAAAACTCGACCAGATGATAAATGATGGCAAAAGGCGGGGCGAGTGGCGGTTGTTTGTTGTACTCCATAACTAGATAGTAATACTGGTATTTCCAGATCTGATAGGAGTTTACTTCGACCTCGTTAAACACGTTACTGGAATACAACAAATAAGCAAACCAGTCAAACCAGTTAACTTTATTTTTTAAGTGTCAAATATATCTAGCGTTCTTGCACTAACTGGGACACTTTCCAAGCTAGAATTGGAACTTGGAAATGATAGCTTTTGAGGAAAGGGGAAAACCGGAGTACCCGGAGAAAAACCTCTCGGAGCAGAGTAGAGAACCAACAACAAACTCAACCCACATATGACGCCGTGTCCGGGAATTAAACCTGGGACACATTGGTGGGAGGCGAGCGCTCTCACCACTGTGCCATCCCTGCTTCCCCATCATCGGTCAGTCACTCTGTGTGTCTGCGTGTCCGTGCGTGTGCGTGTCTGTGTGTGTGTCTGCGTGTGAGTCTGTCTGTGTGTCTGTCTGCGTGTCTCTGTCTGTCTGGTGTCAGTCTGTGAGTCTGTCAGTTAGCTGCAGTGGCCAAATAATAATTTTCCTCCCTGACATATTATATTTAAAACGTTCAACACGATACCTGAAAATGGCGATCAGAAGATTAATAAGGAGTACATTAGTGATGAGTAAATAACCACCCATGAATATTCTGTGAATCCACTTTAAATGGCTTCCATCGTGTAGAGGAATTTCGCCTGTCGCGAGTTTTCCCTCTTCCACTGGAAAAAAAATTCAGAACAAAACACTGGTCAGGAAAAATCAGACATATGTATCAAAACATAACACGAGTGGCAAATCTTGACTGATACATGGCAGTGCACATGAATACTTACCCGATGCAGTAGTCTACGCCTTAGACCCTGGTCAATTTCGAACTTCACAAGAGAAAAACTAAATTGCAATTTGAGTCGATCCAAACTGGTAAAGCTTGACCGTCGTATCAAACGTTGAACTTAAATCGAATCTACATCGACCAACACGTTCAATCCTGTCTGCTTATTGAGTCGGACGAACTCAGGTGAGCTTAATTCTCACTGAACTTAATTCGGGCTCAGTTTAATTCGTCGTTTGACATATGCTTTAGTTATTGATAGCCTTGACTGTTTAAGTTTTTTCGCCAGAGCTATACACTTTAGCGTAGTTTCTTTAAAACTCTCTTCTATGAAGTGAGTCCGAAGTAATCCAGGGACTATCCTGACGGAGACAACCTGGCCTGATAACTTTCAGTGCACGGATGCCTAATATATGAGCAAGGAAATTCGGACATGAACGTTAAGCCGATAGGATTACTCACCTTCTTGCTCTACAAACAGTTCTCCGTACACGTGCCAATATGACTTGTAGAAGAGATCGTTGATCACACCCCAGTAGGGCTCCTTGTTGCCGAAGAATAAGGCCTGTCGAAACACACCGTAACTACACACAAACACCAGTAGCAAACAAAGCCACATCACCACATCTGCAAGCTAACAAAAAAGGTGAATTTTATAGTAAAATGCTGCTACAATGCTACAATGGGCTTCCAACACGATTGGTCGTGTAGGTCTTAGAGCGGTTTTCAGTTAATGTGGAAAACAAATCAGGCAATTAATTTGGTTCTGGCTTTGGTTTTACTACGGTTTGGGACTGACTAAGAAATATTAATATAGCCTGGAGTGGCTTTCAAGTAAGTGTCGTAAAACCACAACAAACCTGATTACCAATTAGACTATTCAGCCAATCTCAAACTGTAATAAAACCAAAACCAAATTAATTTATTACCTGATTACTTTCGACACTAATCGCTCTAATTGCTAAGTAATTGGTTTGGTTTTACGACACTCGATAGGAGACTGCTGTTGTAGTCATGGCTAATGAACTGGGCTTCTACAAATATCGCCAAGAAATAAATTACCACATTTAAAAACTATTTGTACGCCAAATTTTGGGAAGTTAGCCCCTGAGTATAAGTTTAAATTTTGAGTCAATACAAACTTGCAACTGGAGCAAACAAACTTACTCACCATTCTTTTTATCATGATAATCTTTGGACCTAAGTAGCCACTGACGAAATAAACTCTGAAAAGTCTGAAGGAGAAAATGACGAAATTGATGCAGTACAGAACGCGAGCGGCCTCCCACGTGACCTCAAAAAACCGCAGGACAAAACCAATGACGGCGATGGCATTAGCGAAAGAGTCCACTATGTTAACAGAAGTGTTGAAATACAGCTCCAACTTGCTTTTCAGGGTAGTTGTCTCTTGGGAAATGACCTACCAAAATAACAAGCGTTTAAAGAATGAGATCTTCTAAATGGAAAGATGACCAGAAAATGTGAACAATCATCAAAATAGAAATAAGGAATATATATTTCAAGCTTGGCACCTAAACGCTGTCAATAAATGAGTTTTGTTGACAGGTGTCAGAGAAATAATTAGTCGCATCAAGTGCCAGTTTTCTATGCAATACAAGTAAACAACAACAGAATCACTGTCTTTGAAGCTTCGTGTTTTTCTTTTTTACCCTCACAGTTCCAAGTATATGAATGAATTCCACGTCACTGCTTTCCATAACCCTCCGTTCTCGACAATTCGTTAAAATACTTTGGTTTTTGACAACATCATGCCAAAACTTTTAATAGCGCGAGCACGCACATCATCGCGCTGTAAAATATGCCATATTCGTATTCTCTATATTGGCTGCAACTACATAACTTGTAACTTAACCTTGTTCTCAGGGCCTCTCACCTTCCCACCCCCTGGAGTGAGGGCCGGAAGATGGGTTACCCTGGGAACGAGGTTGCTTGTTACTGAGCTTTATGGAGGTCCTTATGATCCAATGCGGGGACTCTTTCCAAAGGCAAATTACATTGAGCCTCCATTCCAAACAAGGTTATGTCCATTATCGAGGATACGAATATGGCCTGTTTACACTCCTCAGTCACTCTTGACTCACTTGTCTGATTTCGTCCATTATGATGACACCAATCCAACACATCAGCAAGATTTCGTAGACAGAGGGCCACGGTTTAAGGAACGAAAACAAAATTACAAAAGCGTACAATCCTAAAAAGCACAGGTGCATCCCCTTGAAAAAAATAAAACAAACTGATAATCAAATATCTTCTTTAGCAGAATAATGGTTTACTAAATGGAAAGAAGATCAAACTGCTTTTAATAATAATAACGCTACCACGATACCAGGCTAATCCCTCACCAGACTCACTGAGGTGATATAGATGGGTTGAAAATGTAAGATGGAAGTAAAATCTAATTTACTCACCAGATGAGCCCAGAATTTTGAGATAGGAGCATTGTAGAAAATCACAAGCTTTTTGCATAGAGGTACCGACCACGTGTGATATTCTTCGTCGTAGAACACAATTTTGTGAATCATAAGTGGACACATAAGCGCAAGTATTACCTGGAAAGGACAATAGAAAATGTCACAACTAACCCATTTGCGATCAAAGATATTTTTTTGCATTTTGAGGTCGAACAAAAACTCTTTATTAATCGTTGGAAGTTGCACCATTTATCATAATTTACTTCCTGTTTCACTTTGAATACAATGCCATACATATGTAAAAATAAGCTTCTATTGCAATTAGTTTCGATTCTCGCCCCCTTTAGTGGTCCTTACTTCCTTAAGAACTTCTATACAAGGTGATATGACGTCTAGTGATGCCAACCAACCTCTATAACAACTGTGATGTTCACAGCATACCTTCCAGTACGGGACTCCAGGCATACCACGTGACTTCCAAATGCTGTTCAAGCTCGCCTGACAGCATGGATGAGCTAAAAACCTCTCGCCATGTGCTGCAGCGGCTAGATTAAGGGCGCACATTCCTCCCCACTTGGGTATCTCCCTCTCAACTAACATCTCTGCTAGTACCTCGTCCTCGTTGTAACATTCATCAAGAACTCCAATGGCTAAGTTTTCGAATTCACTGAAGAGGAATACCAAAGAAAAAATCAAAACAAATAAATAAACAATAAAGGAACAACTATTAGAAACAGATGTAGAGCGATTTTCACTCGGGTGTCGAAAGGTAATTGGATTTGCTTTGCAACGCTGCATGATTGGCTTAAAAACTCGCGCCACTTTTTCGTCCAATCAGAAGCAAAACCACAGCCAATGGTGACTCGCTCTCACGCTTTCCCGCGCTTTGCGTCAGGTCAGAACATGCATACACATCGAGTCTTGATTGGTTAACTGGATCCCTGTCTCCTTTGTGACTGGCCAGAGTGATAAATTTGGTTTTGGTTTTCCAACACTCAGTTGAAAACCTCTACTGATCAGAAATACAGCTTTCTGTCCGTGTCTGAAGACTCTCTTTACACTTGATAATTAAATGGGATCTGCAGATAACGTCGCCTCTATGGAGTCTTGATCTAGCAGTAAAAATATGGAACAACGTTTAACTTGGTGGACGCCAACAACATTACAATGCCATGTTGAAACTACGCCAAATATTTATTGGATTAAACTGACGTTTAAATGAGTTGCGACATTTAACTTAATTAAGAAATAGAAAGCATGTACCGTGTTTCTGTCGAGTTTTAGTATAAATCTACTAGCGTTCTATCACAAATGCTGCGCTCTGATTGGCTACGCTACCCACTATCTATTCTGTGATAGATAGTGAGTAGCGTAGCAGTGTGCCATTGTCAACAAAAT
>Ga0126337_10000381_pt1:10000-20000 | contig 21650 bp, 14 predicted proteins | sample DipCmetagenome_FD_92527 | JGI IMG/M metagenome (GOLD analysis project Ga0126337, IMG submission 92527) | Coral microbial communities from La Bocana,Puerto Morelos, Mexico - Diploria C A metagenome | ecosystem: Host-associated > Invertebrates > Cnidaria > Coral | place: La...
CCACGTCAACTCTGTTCCAAGTCAAAGCCAGTTTCAGTTGATCCATTTGACTAGCTCCTTGTCCAAGTGAATCTACTCTACACCCGCAACTGCTATCCACAGAATCCACATTACAGGCACCTTGAGCTGTGAGAAATTATTAAAACTAGTTACACTGATCTTGCCTGTTTTGCAAATATGTATGTCCAGTGGTAATAGTCGTACTACTCTAAGGATTACCTTTCAGCAACGCACTGAGAATAGCTAGGTCTAGGTCTAAGTTGTTTTTGTCATCTATCTTGTACACAGTAATCTAAAAAGAAAGAAACATTACAGATATAATTGCAAAACACGGGGGGCTGGGGTACTCCCAAAAAAATTGGGTAGGGGTGTGCGGCCTGCTTCCCAAAACCCTAACCTTATTTATGACCAAAATCTGTGATTTTCCCCGCCCTATTTATGGCCTGACCAAAAATTTGATACCCTATTTAGGACCTGACTCTTAGATCATTAGGGGAAGGGCTTTTGCTGCTGGCTTTAACATAGCCTGCACAGCAGGGCGTGATGAAGAAGTAGCTTCTTCTAAAAAGAAAATGAATTTAAGGCTAGAGTGCAAAAATCGATACCCTATTTATGACCAAAATGGCAGCAAAATGGCTAAAATTGATACCCAATTTATGATCAAAACGGCTGAAAAAACCATACCCTTTGGAGCCGAACATACGTAAGCCCATATAAGGGAGTACCCCCCAGGCCTACACAGAGAAAGTAAAAACATACACATAGCAGTGTGATCACTCCAGCCAAGACCACCCGACAACGTTCTGTGCAAACTGAATGAAATCCTTGGATATTATTAACAAATTTCCAACAAATCACTGATATAAGAAAGCTGTACACTACAGAAAAAGACTTGTTTACACTATTAACACCTGACACAATACATATTTAAATTATTTAAAAATTGTTTCTGCTTGAAAGTGAAGCCGTTACTATTTCACAGAGGTCAGAATAAAGACTCACTTACCAGACGCTCATCGTAAACACAACAGTTCACAATATCTATAATTTTCTGGACGTGCTTCTTATCTTTGGCGTACTTTGGAAAGAATTCCTCGATTTTTGCAATCAAACGAGGTAGTTGGTCCTCCTTGAGATGCCGAGAACCACTGTCAACAGAAACAAAAAGTAAAATCTTCTATTCAACAATTTGATTATGAACTCAAGATTTCTATTGTGAGATACATGTAGTATCAGGAATGAACTTAATACTCGTCTGTAATATTGGATGCTTGTTTCACACTTCACAGCACCTTACATGTATTTTCAAAGTGATTGGAGAAAATAGAAAGACTGTGAACAGTGCTTAATAAATACAAGTTACAATTAAACTTACCTATGGAATTCACAGTTGTGATGAGCAAAGGCTAAGATGTCAGCAGCTCTCCGAGTTCCTTCCACTACCACCGCAGGGAGCCCATGCTTGACAGACTCTTTTACGGCCTTCAGAGCATCTTCTCCTCCTTCAAGGACTACTGTTACCACAGGGACACCCAAACCAAACTCTGCAGTGAAGTGGTAATGAAAAAATTACGGTTTCTGGGTTTTCCCATTGAAAACCCTCAATCATAATGAACATTGGAATCTTTTATGGGCATTGTAAATAAAGAAAAGCCACCCTGTCCAAGTTAGCTGATCCCACGATAAGACAAGAGAACAGCCAAATATCCTCTAAAACACATTTTACCAATATTTTTCTGACTTTCACAAGACAAAGCAAGTACAGGGCCAGAAAAATGAAGGTAAGGTGCAAAAATGTTTGAGTGTGGGAGTTCGAGATACTGTTGGACATTTTCCAAGGAAATTCCAAGGAAGTGTATTTTTCTCCTTAATGAGGCTGCCCAATCTTATTAGCCAATGATGGTTATTTTGGGCAGGCATGCACTTTATTTTATTTTTATTCTTGTCTGTTTTGTAAATTTAAATCAATTAAGGGTGCCAATAAAGTTGTTGTTGTTGTTGAGAGGCTCATGATCAAAATAAACTAAATTTTATTATGTCAGCAAATAATATCTAGTCTCCTTCACCTCCTTTATTGGGTCATCACACAAAGTTAGTGGGAAGAAGCATTGATTGATGACCCAATAATGACTGTGAAAAAAGTCAAACATAGCATGTCAATTAAAATGGAACAACACAATGAGTGAACCCCTTGTTATGTCTTAATTTTGATTCTTTGTATGACAGTAGTAAAAGAGATAATAAATAGACCATGAAGTCATTCCTCCAAAAGAAAACAAGTGTCACAGATCTGTTTTCACCATACTTTTTCTCTGAATGTTTGGTTTATCAGCAATGACTCTCTCCAGTCGAGCTCTGAACTGAACCTCTTTAGCTCCACACTGACCCTGTGTCCCATCATCCACCAGGAGGAAATGGGTGTGGTCAGGGTTCAGTGACACGGGCTTTCCTCTCTGAAATGAATGTTCCACTCTGTACGTGGCTGGATAGCATCCCTGAAGAAGAAAATACAAAGTTAGCTGCTTACAAAACAAATGAAATACTACATATCCTACTGTCCCTATTCTCCCTGAGGAGAAAAGGATATAATTATATTTCCAGAGATTTTTTTATTCAGTATTCTACCATTTAAGTTGCAAACCTGACGACATCATCATTTTTGCTACGAAAAAAGATATTCCAAAAAGGAAAATGCTATTCTTATTTTTTTTTGAAAAACCTTTCAAATAAGCAGCAATTATTTTTCATTTCATAGACACTTTTCTTTTGTAATAACTTCCTGCAATATGAACTCTATGAAATAATATTACAAATCTGTTTTCTTACCTTTCTGTCTGAGAGACAGATCAAGTGTTCGTTTCTCTCTACATATCCCCAAGTGGCAATGCCTATGCACCTGATACGATGGTGACTGGACAGCCCTCCCCACTGCATGGATTGTCCCTCCAGCACAGCTTGACCGACAGCTTTCATTACGCCAAGATTTACACCACCTGATGAATAATTAAACAACAGTTGACTACCACAAAACTATACATACTGATGACACTGACAATGTTCAAGCATTTAAGGGTATTGTGCCAAAATCTTGCTCATTGTAGAGTGCACATGGTTGCCTAATTAATACAGATACGATAACTACAAACACAATAATATTAAAGCAGTGAATCCAACCAAAACTCTCAGTTTTGCTTACAAAAAGTAGCCACTCTCCCTCGACATCTCTGATGCAGATGTCACTACATACGCTCAACTGATTACCATGGAAACAAAAGTAAAGCTTAAAACACATGCATTGCTTTCATAACAGAGATACTAACAGTCTGATCTATGTCAGCAGCTTATCCTCCCATTATCAGTGAAAATTTACTTTGTAATTATAAATGTATGTGTAAAATAAACCATACATATTACCAGTTATAATCCAAGCACCACTATGGGTTGTCTTTGCAGCTTTGATCAGACCTCTGTTGAAAATCTCTTTATGATGAGGATCAAGCTTGAAATTCTTTAGACCTCCTTGTATGGATATAACAATGTCAGGCTTCTTTAATTTCCACTGTCGTATCATCAGCTCCAGTGTCAATTCTGGTCTTGTGTTGTCTGCTAGACGTACATACTGCAAGATATTTTCAAAGATCAAACTTAGGGTGCATACATATTATAAAAGCATGTGAAGCCAAAATGGTATTACATTGTATTTAATAAATTAGTGGAGCATTTTTTATGCCATCTGATGACAGAAGCTTTCATTTGCCATGGTTATCTCCCTTGGGTATACCAATAATTTTGTAAACAACATGGAGTAAATGTGATAAAAAAATAATATGTGAAAAAAAAAACACACATATATAATATTACTGTATAAATAAAATTGCCTGTTCTGATGAAAATAAATAATAATAATAAAAATTATTTCCTATGCCAGTGGCCAACATTCAAGCTATTCAAAAATGATCAATCCTAACTCTAGCAAGGTCAGATTCTTTCATTTCCAAACTCATTCTGGTGGCCCAGACTGAATTCCTAGGTTTGCTCAGAAGATTCATAATAATTATTAAAAACTTTCAGTCCTAGAAAACTGGCATTCAAACCTTAGCAGGTTTCAGTGACGAATTGTATGCATTTGTAAATTGTATGCGTCCAAAACCATTTGTGGGAAACTCTTTCACATCATCCTTTGGTGACCACTGTTCGGTTGTAATCTTTTTTCTATCTCTCTTTTGCTGATGATATCCACTTGTTTTTACTAATGGAGGCAGATCTGTAAAAGATAAAAAAGGCATATGTATGAGCATGAACAAGATTGATGCTCAAATATTAGTTAGAGGTTAAAGTTCTTTTTAGTGTCCTTAGAATCTCTGAAAATCTATGTTAGTTAAGATACTGCATATCTGATGTATGTACAATACAAGCATTGACTTTCACACCAACCTTGACTGTGGACAAACTTGACCTTTTCATGAGTCTCAAATTCCTCCTCAGGCTGACTGTTGTCTGCAGACTCCACAGCTGCATCACTTGCCAACTCAACTTCTTCATTTTCTTCTTGAACAGTTGTCAACTTGCCATGCTGATTCTCAGGACGGCCGCAACAGCACCTGTGTACAAGTGCAATTATCACCACAAAAGTAAACAACAGCTACATGAATAAAAAGTATAAGATGTGCATTTCAGTTCAAGTGTAAAGGCCTATAAACCTTAAACGTTATCTGGTTGTTTAGCCCCCAAGTTGATAAGTCCCTAACCCTTAAGCTCCCAAAGTGATTAGCTCCCGATCGTTTAGCCCCCAACCAAAAGTTGAAAACACTGTCTGTGAATACAAGGGTGAATTGATGAGCTAATTCATATAGACTTCTGGTTGTGGGCTAACCCGCTAGACTAACATGAACGGCATGGGGACTAAACAATTTACATATTCCATAAACTTATCCAGTTCAATACATAACCAAAAAGTTTGTTTTAGCAGCACTGACTTGCATCTACACCTTTCTCATAATTAAGTTTAATTGAATGAACATATATCAAGCTACAAAATATACTCACAGGCCAGGATTTTGTTTATCATCAACATGTCTGATACATTCCTTTCTCTTGAATGTCTTGTAAATCCAGTCACTGTTCTGTATGAAAAATATAAATACACCCAGCTATGTGACTTTTACCCTGTTACAAAGATCATTGTTCTTTATTTATTGTAACATATGACATAGCCAGAAAACTGATGAGAAACAGATAATGCATAGGAAATAAACAACAAATGTCTAGTAAGTATATATACGTTCAGGGTACTTGAGACTCTTGACCAATATATTCTGTCTTGTGAAAAAAAGGAAAATAATCTGATGGAATCTAAAAGGTTCAAGACTACAAATTAGTTTAAATCAAAAACTGCAACTCAGCAACATATTAACAATATTTAACAAATTATTTGACATATTAACATATTTTTTAACATATTTAACATATTAACAATTTGTAGACTGAACATTAGTGAACATTGCACACATCATATGAAACAAATATTCAAAAATGTCCTCATAATTTTCTGGGCAACCTTTAGAACTATACAAGTGGTGATTGCCAGAAATGTACATACATGTATACAAATATCATATTGTATATTATTTTAATAAATTCTACTGGTTTGCAATGCATGTAACATAACTTAGAAACATGGATTTTGTAAGAAGTCATTATACAAAAAAGGGAACTGGCTTGGATTACAAGTAGCAAAAGAGAATGTCATAACAGTACTACAGACAGACTAATTATTATTGTTTTGACTCACTTCTCTTTGTGTGTCATATCTTTCTGATACAGCCCTTACAAGGCTTTCTGTCTCACCCAGCAATCCTTTCAAGAAAGCTGCAGATCCATTTCCCAGACCTGACTCATACGAACTCCTCAGTTCATCTGCACTTTGATTCTCCAGTAATTCTCTTTTGACTGAGCTCGAGTAAACTCTTGCTCGACGTCGTGCATGAGCAGTACTAAGTCTTCTCTGTCTGGGTTTAACAACAGAGCTGTCTTGGGCAGCCTGCATTGAAAACTCTACGAAAGGCAGTGGTACATAGTCTATAAAACAAACAAGGTGATTGCACTTGTTACATGTATAACAATGCCAAATGTCTGGCCAACCTTTCTGCGACCCTTACGCTAATTTGCATAATCTGATCCCCACTACAACACCATACGTGTTATCACAATTCCTGACTCGAAAAGGCTTCATCAAGATTTGCTTTGTTATATAAAGCATGCAAGGAAACATGTCGATGGTTACATAAATCTCCCTACCTTTTGAGAGAAGTTGGCTTTTATTAGCTTCTCTTCAAACAAGTACACTTGTAAAGTAAACAAACATGAAACTCCAAAATGTCCATGTAAGTGGCATCTGCATTCGAGTATCCTCTTTACCTTAATCTATTAATCTAATCTATAACAAACTCTTGATTTTACATGGTTCTTAACAAGTCCATTTGCATTGTCATTGGTACATACATGTGATCAAGATGGTGTCCAATTACGTTATCAAACTACAACTTTTTGCACCCTAATACATGCAATTGGACATGTACATCATATGCAAGTTGGCTTCCCTCTTAGTTTTCGAGTATTGTTTATAACCCGTATGATTAATTAATAGCTGGAACTCGTGATTTGACATTTTTCGCCTGACTCCCTGAATGGTACTCCATAATTACTAAGGACTTAAGTAAATTAAGTAAATTTCAACAACGCAAGAGCTGATAATAATAATGATATTCCGTCTTTTTAGTGACAGCGACTAGTTTTGCAGAATTTCTCAAATAATCGCTATATACCTCTATAATCCCGGCTCAAACTAGATAATGTACATTCTGAATTGCAACCTTGATCGAATTTACCTCGCTGTAGACCTCAGATAAAGCGTAATGGTTCATAGTTATTATTTATGCTCACGTTGTCAAGTGCAAACATTATCAGACATGTAGTTACCTCTATTGTTCAAAGCTTTTGGGGTGATTTCTACCAGTACTACGTTTCTGTGTGCTTTCTATAAGATAAAAGGAATGCACACTCTTATCAATTACCACAAAAGTTCGGTATTTGGTGAAGTACTCCTTGTAATAGGCAGACGTTTTTATCGTTGCACAAACTTCTTGAGCTAGTATTGAAAACTGGGCCCAACATTCCGGTCCACGTCACGCGTGAGACACGCGAGGTCCACGCGAGATGAATCGATCCGGCTCGATTCTTATGTTCTCCGTTGCAAGGTGATTTGTGAGATAACGGAGAGTCAATCAATCAATCAAGAAGCGTGGTGGCATTGGGCAGGGATAAAAAAAAGAATTTATTTACAGTCCCTGCTCTTGTCCTTGCACCGTCTTAGTCGTTGCATATGGCCTTTTAGTATAATTACTCAGGTGATTATAAAAATTCTCGCTCTCTCATTGGCCGAGAATGCCTTCATATTCAGCTATAATCACCTCCGCTGAGGTGACAGCGGTTTGAGACCAGCCATTTTATTTTCACAGAAAATGTCTCTGAATAAAGAAAGGAAAGCAGGAAAGAGTTTACGGCTTCGATATAATTATGGTCCAAGATGGCTGGATGTTTCCAAGACCTTTTTTGTTTCCGTTTTATGGACTGAGTGGTGGGACGCGCGGTGGTCTTTTCATAAGTACGCCTGCCTCCAGATCGAGCGGTCTGGGTACTTTAGCTTAAAATTTTGCCTAGTTAGTTCTGAAGCATACAGGCAGCTAACGGTCAAGCTTTTTCCATCAAGATGGCTGGATATTGGCCTCGTTCCTTTTTGCGTGTTTAGGGACCTCGACTTTATCTCGGTCCATAAACACGCAACAAAAGAACGAAGACAATATCCAGCCATACTCTAGGTTGTTACGTAGTTATCTTAAACTCACTCTCGGTCAACTTGAACCCATCGTGATTTCGATTGATTAGCTTTATGCTTGTTTGTCCCAGTTATGTCTACTGAATACATGTTGGCATAATGTGCTTGCTTAAATAACTAAATAAGAAATATAACACACTAGTTAATTAAGTAAAACTTTTTTTAAAAAAACTGAAATTAGCTTTCCTAACATTAGCCTGCAGTGCAGGCGTTATTGGATAAATCGCTTCTTGGATTGTAACTGGATGCTTGACCGGTAGAGGTTTGGTGCAGAGGCTCCCCCCTTACCCATTTTCTCCACTTAACCCCTACAGGCCCTCGGCGAATATCTCCTCGCCCCAATTCTCCAGAGTTACTGAATCCAAGATGGCGGCCTAATACGAAAATGTGCACTCGCGCGCCCCAAATACGCCTGCACTGCAGGCTATCCTAACATTTAAGGTCACTTCTTCAAATAATAGCACTTGCTATTTGCTTTTGTTTTTTTTAAATAAACTGCACAAAATTCGTCCTTTCAGTCTGAACTGCGAAACTTATAAAAAAGCAACAAAAAATAGCGCTATCCCCGTATTCGATGCTAATATCATTTGTGCAATAAGTTATGTGCATGAGATAAGGCTTTAATGGCTGTAGGATGGCTCCAAAATATTCACAAGAATATTTTCAACGTAGAGTCGGTAGAAAAAATAAGAATATTCAGCCTTAGCCGCAAAAACAATATTCTTAAAAAGGGTGTGTCTCTCACCTTGCATGATGCGGTGTGTTCTTGCATATTCTGCAGGAGCGAATGGAAGGCGACACACAGACGAATGTCGGTATATTTTACCTACGAATCTCGCGAAACCCTTACGTCATTCCCTTTGTCTATCGCTGTTAAGAAACTGAATCTGGGATATGGCGATAAATTTGAAATAGAAATTTAAAAACTTAGCCGTCGCGGTTCACGTTCTTCAGACAACGCAGAACTAAGTCATTTCAAAGCCATTGTTCCGCTCATTAAACTTTTTGTTTAGCGACGTTCGCCGTTCCCGTTGCCGTCGCTTAAACCCCCTAGGACGTGTTACGTTAGTATTTCGCACGTTTGTCAACTTTATAAACCATTTAGTTTACACCAGGTGTAAAGTGTGGAATTTCACGGAAAAGTCTGTTAGAAAATGGACACAACTGAGTGATATCTCGCTAGTGCAATATTACTTTCCACTTGAACTTAAAATGCTGTTTTGCGGCAGTGTACAAAGGACTAAAATATTTAAAAACACTTAATGTTCGTCATGCTTAACTCACTCGCAAACTGTAAGCCGGTCAGCGCAAAAGTCAGAGAAGATGCTATAATTATAGAAAACAAAATATTCGTCAAGGATAAGTTTGGATAACAGGCGGACTAGACCCCCTTGTCTCTCTATGATATCTAAATTGAATTGTGATACCACGGCGTAAACATCTCCAGCCGCCGACCGACGAAAACACGCACGAAAAATAATGAGACTCTCACCGCGGACACTATTGAAAATTGTCTTCACAGGCATCGTGATATTTAGCGCAATTTATTATGGGGTACTGTTGTCAAGTCTTGGATCTGAAAAGTACAACCTTTATATATCTGGTTCAACCGAGGCAAGGACCAGTGAAACTGGAAGTAGCAATACGATAATATTACGAGGTACGGCAATGTTAAAGAAACATCAGGCTACAGAATCAGTGCGTGAGAAATTTTTCATTGCATTTTCATTTGGCGATCAGTTAAGTCGGGCCACAGAAAGTCTTCTGGCGCTCGCGGCTCTTGCCAGGTATGGAAATCGCAGTGTTGCTGTTCCATTTGTCAAGGATTCCATGTTTTCTGGTACAAAGCTCGAAAAGAATGGAAGAAATGCAGGGACGCTCTCTCAATACTTTGACTTGAAAGCACTCAACATTAAACTCAATTCCTATGGTTATGGACTGCTTAAGGAATGGAAGCATTTTCAGAAAAATTGCAATCAAAGCCTAGATGTGTTGTTGGATGTATTTACCCTGGATTATAGACCACGAGTTCTCTTGTCAAACACCCAAAGACAGCTTCTGAATAAAACTGGATGGACGCCATGCCGTTCGAATCTTCAGCAGACC